>Ga0256841_1000443_pt1 | contig 42955 bp, 37 predicted proteins | sample 356308metaG_FD_185971 | JGI IMG/M metagenome (GOLD analysis project Ga0256841, IMG submission 185971) | Hydrothermal vent microbial communities from Mid Atlantic Ridge, Atlantic Ocean - 356-308 | ecosystem: Environmental > Aquatic > Marine > Hydrothermal vents | place: Atlantic Ocean: Mid...
GAGCATATTATGTTGAACCCGAGAAAATACATCGCTTTATTGTTTCTGTTTCTCATGCTTGGACAAAACCTTTCTGCTGCGGATGGATCGTGCGGAATGTCCTTCTTGAAATTGGATGTGGATAGCCGGGCTGCGGCCTTAGGAGGTGCCTATTCCGCCATGAGTAATGATGCCGGTGCCGCCTTCTGGAATCCGGCAGGGCTGGCCGAAAATAATCGGCGTAATTTGCTGGTAATGCATAATATCTGGATTCAGGATATTTCTCAGGAATTTGCCGCTCTGCAATTTAATTTCGGACGGAATCACTTTGCCCTGGCCGTCAATTTTTTCAATATCCCCGGCATAGAAATCAGAGACAGTCAACCCTCGGACCAGCCGCTGGGTACGGTTAGTGCGATGAATCTTTCCGGAGGAATCAGTTATGCCCGTGCCTTATCGGCTACCTGGTCGGTGGGGATTACCGCAAAATACTTGTATGAAAAATACTATTTACACGGCGCTTCCGGCTGGGCAGTGGATATAGGGATACTGGGAAAAGAACTCATCCCCCGTTTGACCCTGGCTGCCGCCGTCCAGAATATAGGTGAAATGAATAAGCTTGCGGACGAACGCACCACCCTGCCTGTATTGGCTCGTCTGGGATTCAAATATTCGGTACCTTTCCGGTTAAACGGACACACACCGCTTCTATTGGGCGAGGTTCGATCGATTCGTGGTACCGGAATGCAATACCGAATAGGTACGGAATGGCCGATTATTGCCCATTTGCCTTTACGCCTGGGTATGCAAATTAATTCGGAGAAAATTCGGTTTACTTTCGGCTTTGGGGTTAATTTTCGGCAATATCATTTTGACTATGCCTATGTTCCTCTGGGCGATTATCTGGGAAGCAGCCATCGTTTAACTTTTGGAATGTATTTTTAGCCGTCCGGTTTTTGTTATAATGGATCACAACGGTCCGAAGTCAATTTATTTTAATGGCTCTACCGGGGTTCTTGTGAAGTCGTATATTAAATAAAGACTGACAATATGATTTTACTGCTTCGTTCATTTTGCATTTAATAATAAAAGTATCCGAAGGATACGAACATGAGTAGCCACAGGCTTGACCTGTGGTAAAGCGGAAAAAGCGAGCGCGACGCTGAAGGCGTCGAATGTGGAACACAGAGCGTTTTAACGAAATAGGAGAACCTATACATTGAAAGGCCTGGTTTATTTTAACCCTATTCGGTTACATCTTGCCCACAGGCCGGAGGCTGACGGGTGCGGCTACTCATATTACATCACTTTGTGATGATTTAAGGATGCGTCGTTTAACCACAAAAAACCCGGTAGAGCCATTTTAAGGAAATACCAAACTATAGTAAGATGGATTTTTTTTCTATACTTAAAGGTAACAGTTATCAAACCGCTATTTCACTCCAATTTTAGCGGGCCAAATGGATCCGGGCTCGTTGTGATCGTCATAAACCGTAAATAGCAAAAGTTATTTCGGACTTTTCCGTAAGTGATTCCTCGGGATGCCCGCTGGTTTTCGAGTGTTCCTGTCTAAGAGATTCCCGGTAAATCAATTTTGTGTGTAGAATAGATGGGATAATTGCTGATTCACCCCCCTCTAAATCTTGACTTATAATTTGGAAGATGTTATATTTCAAATCTCTTGAAAATGAGAGTACTGGGGTGTAGCCAAGTGGTAAGGCAGCGGGTTTTGGTCCCGCGATGCGTAGGTTCGAATCCTGCCACCCCAGCTAATTATAAGAACATCAAGGCAAGCGAATCATTGCCTTTTAAACTGTAAATAGGAGTTATCAATGTCCGAAGCGAAGTTGGTTGCGGAATTACGCGAAGATCACGGTAAAGCTTCTGCGCGGCGTGTCCGCAGGGCGGGGCGGGTTCCCGCTATTTTGTATGGCGAAGTGAAAGATCCGCTGGCTCTTTCCGTGGATGCTCATGCCCTGGAAATGTTAATGAAAAAGACCTTCTCTACGATTGATATAGAAGTTGGTTCCAAAAGTCATCAAGTCATTGTACGCGACATTCAGCGGCATCCTGTGAATGATTCCTTTATGCATATAGATTTTATGCAGGTTAAAAAGGGTCATAAAATTTCCATGATGGTTGATGTCCGTTTTGAGGGAAAACCGAAGGGCATCAAAGAAGGCGGTATTCTGGATGCTATCAAGCATGAGGTGGAGATTTCCGTTTTACCCAAGGATATTCCCGGAGAGATTGTGGTTAATATAGATGATCTTGGTATCGGCGAAGCGCTGCGTGTAAAAGATATTAAGGCGGAAAATTTCGAGCTTCTCGATGATCCGGAAGATGTATTGGTTCGTGTCGAAGTACCGCGTATTGAAACGGAAGAAGAAACGACCGAAGAGATACTGGAAGAAGAAGCTGCCGAACCGGAAGTTATTACGGCACGGGAAAAGGAAGAATCCGAAGATCAGGATTGACCTTTCGGATGCATGTCTTTTTTGGGTTGGGAAACCCCGGTGCTCGTTATCGACGCACGCGTCACAATGCAGGTTTACTTGTATTAGAGTATCTTGAAGTTACCTTTAATATCCCCTTTCGCCCGGGCAAAGGGGATTATTATTTTGGCTGGCATAAAATTTTTGATGAGCAGGTATTGTTGATCAAGCCCGTAACTTTCATGAATAACAGCGGTCTGGCCGTGGCTCAGGTAGTAGACCAATATGAGTTGGACCTGGAGCGGATTATGGTTATTCATGATGATTTTCATTTACCGTTCGGTACCTTACGTTTCCGGGCCAAAGGAAGTGCCGGCGGACATAATGGGATAAAATCGATCATCTATCATTTGCAGTCGGAAGCATTTCCGCGTCTGAAAATAGGGATAGGTGAACCCCTGGATAATTCAATTGATTATGTCTTGTCAGATTTCAGTGCATCTGAACAGAAATACTTGTCGAAGATATGTGAATATGCCTATGTGGGATTGAAAACCTGGGTTCAGTCTGGCATCGAAGAGGCGATGAATCGTTTCAACGGACCGGTTATAGATACAGGTATTAACTAATTAAAAAGGGAATGGAAGATGAGTTACAGTGTATTTTGGTTTATTCTGACAAGCGGTGTTTTGGCACTGCTCTATGCGTTGTGGCGCAGTAAATGGATTTCGAAACAGCATCCCGGTAATGAAAAAATGCAGGAAATCGGACGAGCTGTACGGGAAGGCGCAATGGCTTTTTTATCCAGAGAATATAAGGTTCTGGCCATCTTTGTTGTTTCTGTTGCCCTTCTTCTCATGTGGGGGAACTGGTCGCAGGGAACCACCTTGGTTGCTCTTTCATTTTTAGTGGGAGCGACCTGTAGCGCTCTGGCCGGTTTTTTTGGAATGCGCGTAGCAACCCTGGCCAATCATCGTACAACCCAGGCAGCTCGCAGCAGCTTAAATGACGCCTTAATTGTAGCCTTCAACGGCGGCTCCGTAATGGGGATGAGTGTAGTAGGCCTCGGTGTTTTGGGTATCACCATTCTGTTCTGGGCTTATGGCGGATTAAATCAGGATGTAGATCTGCACTATGTGGTAACGATTATTTCCGGTTTTGCCATGGGGGCTTCCTCGATTGCTCTGTTTGCCCGTGTCGGCGGTGGGATCTATACCAAAGCGGCGGATGTCGGCGCAGACCTGGTCGGTAAGGTGGAGGCGGGTATCCCTGAAGATGATCCCCGAAATCCGGCAACTATTGCCGATAATGTAGGCGATAATGTGGGTGATGTGGCCGGTATGGGCGCCGATTTATTCGAATCCTATGTAGGTTCTATCATCGGGGCCATGGTTTTAGGTGCGGCCGCACATGCCGCTAACCTGGTTTCCCTTCCTCTTATTCTGGCCGGCACCGGAATTATTGTTTCTATTATCGGCACCTTTTTTGTGCGTACCAAAGAAGGGGGTAATCCGCAAGCTGCATTAAATATCGGCACCTTTGGGGCCGGTGGTCTGATGGTTGTACTCAGTTATTTCATAATAAATTATTTTGTAAAAAGTGATGTGATGTTATCCGGTAAGAGTGTCAATGCCCTGGATATATTTTTGGCAACGATTGCCGGTTTAATTGCCGGAATCGTCATTGGCCTGTTAACCGAATACTATACATCGGAATCGCGTAAACCGGTTCATAGAATTGCTAAAGCGAGCGAAACCGGTCCGGCGACCAATATCATTTCCGGGTTGGCTAACGGGATGTATTCCACAGCCTGGCCGGTTACTATGATTGCCCTTGCTATTCTGGTAGCTTATTATTTTGCCGGATTATATGGAATCGCTATTGCTGCTCTGGGTATGCTGTCCACCACAGGTATTCAACTGGCGGTCGATGCTTACGGTCCCATAGCCGATAATGCGGGTGGGGCAGCCGAAATGGCCCAGCTACCGCCCGAAGTTCGCCAGCGTACGGATAAATTAGATGCGGTGGGCAATACGACAGCGGCTATTGGCAAAGGATTTGCCATCGGTTCCGCCGCATTAACCGCTTTGGCATTGTTTGCCGCTTACAGGGAAACGGTAGCGGTTAGCCTTGGTATCCCGAAATTGGTTTTGGATATCAATAATCCGCGGGTAATGGCCGGCCTTCTATTAGGCGGTGTTCTGCCTTTTATTTTTTCTTCTTTTGCTATGAAGGCGGTCGGTGAGGCAGCCTTTGACATGATCGAAGAAGTTCGCCGGCAATTTCGTGAAATCAAGGGATTACTGGAAGGAACAGCCCGGGCCGATTATGCACGGTGTGTGGATATTGCAACGGCTGCAGCCATTAAACGCATGATTGCTCCCGGTCTTTTAGCTATTTTAACGCCGGTCTTTTTCGGACTTATTTTAAGAATGCCGGAAATGTTGGGTGGCGTTCTGGCCGGTGTTACCGTCTCCGGCGTATTGCTGGCTATCTTTATGGCCAATGCCGGCGGTTCCTGGGATAATGCCAAAAAATATATTGAGAGCGGTAACCTTGGCGGTAAAGGCTCCGATACCCATAAAGCTGCCGTCGTTGGGGATACGGTTGGGGATCCTTTTAAAGATACGGCCGGCCCCTCGTTGAATATTTTGATCAAATTAATTTCAGTGGTTTCTCTGGTTATTGCGCCACTGATTTAAATAGATGCGTTAAACGGTAAGTGTAAAATAATTAAATTAACTAAACATCCTATCCCACCGGAAAACGGTGGGATCGTAAAGACCGAAGGAGGTTCAATGTCTATTTACGAATCTATTATCATCCTGGACAGTTTGCTATCGCCTAAAGAGATCGATACGGCGGTGGAACGGTTCAGCGCCATTATTACCGAACATGGCGGAACGATTCGCAAAGTGGATAAGTGGGGCAAGAAACGCCTTGCCTACGAAATCCAGAAAAAACAATATGGCTTTTATGTGGCCATCGAGTTTGAAAGTTCGGGAAATATCCCCCATGAATTGGAGAAAGATTATAATTACAATGACAAGGTTCTGCGTTATCTTACCTATCGCTATGATAAGCATAAACTGAGAGCCATGGCCAAGGCCGAACAGGAAGCCCGGCAAACGGAGACACCGGCCCCCGTGGCCGAAAAACCGGCAGAGGCGAAACCTGAAGTGGAACCGGCTCCTGAAGAAGCCGTGACCGATACGGAGAACAGCGAAGAAAAAGAATAAGAATAAGGGGATATCAGTATGTTGAGAATGAGAAGAAAAAGAGTTTGTCTCTTTTGTCAGGGAGACATTGACTATATCGATTTCAAAGATGAGCGTAAACTTTTTAGGTATATGACCGAACAAGGTAAAATCATTCCGAGACACACTTCCGGAACATGCGCCAAGCATCAACGCCAGTTAGCCCAGGCAATTAAGCGGGCCCGTCACCTGGCTTTAATCCCGTTTGTAACCGATTTTACCCGTTAACCGTACCTTATTCCGCTCTTTAAATGATTTGCGGCATAAGTTTTATAAAGAAATGGGTGGATTCCCCCAACCCGGAATTGACCTTTTCTATACGAGTTAAAGAAATAAAAGGTGAGTATCAATGGAAATAATATTGCGTCAAGATATGGAGAGCCTGGGCAAGGCCGGCGAAACAGTCAAAGTAAAAGACGGCTATGCCAGGAATTTTTTAATTCCGAAGGGCATTGCCTATATAGCGAACGAAGCAAACAAAAAGCGTTTTACCAGTGAGATGGAAAAGCTGAGTATGCGTGCCGAGCGCGAGCGAAAAAATGCGGAAGTGTTGGCTGAAAAATTGTCAAAAGTATCCTGTACGATTCCTGTTCAGGTTGGTGAGGAAGATAAACTGTTCGGATCCGTTACCTCGCAGAGTATCGCCGAATCATTAGCAAATCAGGATATTCAAATAGACAAACGTAAAATTTTGCTGGATGAACCGATCAAATCACTCGGCATCTACTCCGTACCCATTAAATTGCATCCTGAAGTGGAAGCAACCGTTAAGGTATGGGTAGTTAAAGAATAAAAAACGGCGGGTTTTCCCCGCCTTTTTTTGTTTTATAAAGAAAAGTTATTTTGTTGTATAGTTTTCAACTTAGAATTTTATTACCTTCTGTCATAGCGTTTTCGCCAAACCTTTCGGCGATTTGTTCTAAATGTACCTGTGTATCAAATTAGTGTCTCAGACGAGTGAGGATAATGGGTGAAGTAAAGCGGATGTCCTATGCTCAGGTTGTTTTTAATCTGCCCATAAACCATGCCTATACCTATCGGATTCCTTCGGAGATGGACCATTTGAAGCCGGGAATGCGGGTACTGGTTCCCTTCGGTAAACGAATGATTACCGGCATCACCATCGAACTGATCGAAAAATCCACCCTTACCTCTCTTAAATATATTATCGATATCCTGGATGAACAGCCACTGATCTCACCGGAGATGATGGAATTAACCAGATGGATCTCCGAATATTATCTTTGTAGCTGGGGGCAGGCCTTACAGTTGGTTTTGCCCAAAGGGATCGATGTTCGTGATGAAGAACTGATCTTTCTTCAAGAGGACCCGACAGAGGTTGAATTAACCGAACGTCAGAATGAACTTTACACTCTGATCGGTGACAACCCGGGTAACAGTAAAGCAAGTTACCGGAGAAAATTCGGTCAGGCCGGATTTTATTATTTACTGAGCAGATTGGACGAACTCGGTTTGATTATACGTCGGGATAAAAGAAAGGCCGCCCGGGTTCGCGCCCTGATACGCAAATATGTGGTCATTCCGGAAAACTATGATGATCTGAAATTGAAGCATGAAGATTATTTGAAATACATTAAGCGGCGACCCGAAGTAGACCTTTTTTTAAAGGAAAAATCCGGGACGACCCTTCTTATGTCCGATTTTTTAAGGGATACGGGTATGGCTTCGGGCACACTACACAAGATGGCCGGATATGGGCTTTGTGCCATTGAAGATCGCCCCTTGCAACGTCAACCGCAATGGCAGTTTGAGGAGGAAGACAAGGATATTGAACTGACCGCCGAGCAGGTTTCGGTGGTGGCGCAGATCAAGTCCCGGCTTTCGAAGAAAGAATTTTCGCCTTTCTTACTTCATGGTGTAACCGGCAGCGGCAAGACACAGGTGTATATCGAAATTCTTCAGGATATACTGGCCATGAATCGAAGTGCCGTCATTCTCATCCCGGAAATTGCCCTGACTCCCCAGACCGTGGGACGTTTTCGTGAAGTAACAAAGGATAAGATGGCCGTGTTCCACAGTAAAATGTCAGCCGGGGAGCGCCTGGATGCCTGGATGGCCTGTTATACGGGTAAGGTAAGAGTAGCCATAGGACCGCGTTCCGCATTGTTCGCTCCTCTTAAAAATATAGGACTGATCGTGGTGGATGAAGAGCAGGAAGGTTCCTATAAACAAAGCGATACCAATCCGCGCTACAATGCCCGGGATGTTGCCGTCTTCCTGGCCAGACAGCATGATGCAGTGATTATAGCCGGTTCCGCCACTCCCAGTATGGAATCGTATTATAATGCCCGCCGTGGGAAATACCATTTATTGGAAATGCGAAACCGAATCAATAATGTTCTTATGCCCTCGGTTTATATCGTGGATATGAAACAGAAGCGGGCCAGGGTCGCCGGGAAAATTTCTTTATTTTCACAAATTATGGTCGATAAAATTAAAGAACGGTTAGCCCGGCGGGAACAGGTTATTATTCTCCAGAACAGGCGGGGATATGCTTCCTTTATGCAATGTAAATCCTGCGGATTTATTCCGGTATGCCCCCATTGCGATGTAACCCTGACTTATCATTCTTATCATGAGAAGCTACAGTGTCATGTTTGTGGTTTCCAGCAACCGGCTTATACGGATTGCCCGAATTGTGGTGGAAAACAGATTATCTATAAAGGAGTCGGTACTCAGCGTGTTCAGAGTGATTTGCAGCAACTATTACCGGAGGCACGAATCCTGCGTATGGATCAGGATACGACTAAGGGTAAAAACAGCCATGATTTGATTCTCACACAATTTGCGGAACGGAAAGCGGATATTTTATTGGGCACCCAGATGATTGCTAAGGGGTTGGATTTTGAGAATGTTACCATGGTCGGTGTTATCTCTGCTGATGTGGGCCTGGCCATCCCCGACTTTCGGGCACCGGAGCGTGTCTTTCAGTTGCTTACTCAGGTGGCGGGCCGGGCCGGACGAGGGTCCAAACCGGGAGAAGTGGTGGTCCAGAGTTATCTGTTTAGTCATTATGCCATTCAGATGGCCCGTAATCATGATTTCATCGGATTTTACATGGAAGAGATGCAGCATCGGCGTACCTACAAATATCCTCCCTTCTACCGGTTGATTCAGGTGCTGATCAGTGCTGCGAACCTGAGCGAAGCCATTAGTACCGGCAGGAGTCTGGCGGCCGCTGTCCAACGCCGGACACGTCTCTATTGTCAGGTGATCGGTCCGGCTCCGGCGATTATTCCCCGGGTCAGCAATATGCACCGCTGGCAATTCTATTTACGTCTCAATCCTAAAACGGACCCGAACGGCAGGCATACCAAGGAAATTCTGCGGCAAATTCTGGAACCCTATTTCCAAAAAAGAAATCAGAAATTGCGGGTGAGTGTAGATGTGGATCCTATTTTATTGAATTGATAAAAGATTTGCAATGAAATGATGAAATCTTTAAAATTTAATTCTTTCATATTATGGCCGATTAAAGCCGGGAATTCTTGTGAACCGTGAGTAAACAGTATAAAAATAAAAAAGAGGCGGCCTTAACGCTGCAAAAGTTTTACTCTGCCTTAGAGGCTAACCGGCAACCGGAAGAAGCACCGCTCGACTCGGATTATAAGTCCAAATATAATCTGCTGCTCAAACGATTCCGGGAATTGGAGAAGGTATTTGATTTCCACAGGGGAATCATCCAGCAAATCTCCAGCGGGGTTATAACCACCGATTTGAATGGGTCGATCACTTTTATAAATCGGGCGGCTCAGGACATCTTCGGTTATCATTACCTTGATATTCAGGGACAAAATATCAGTACTCTTTTCGCTGAACCGGAGCAGGGAACTCAGTTTTTTAAACGCGTCATTAAAGAGGGGCACCAGTATCAAAGTAAGGAAACCTATCTGATCACCAAGGACGGTGAACTGATTCCTGCCGGCTTTAGTACCAGTTATTATTTGAATCCGGAGAATAAGGAGCCGGAAGGTGTCATTTTTATTTTCCGAAATATTACCGTGGTGAATAATTTAAGAAGACAACTGGAACGCATGGAGCGACTGGCAACACTCGGCGAAATTTCGGCCGGTATTGCTCATGAAATCCGTAACCCTCTGGCGGGCATTAAAACCTCGGCGCAGGTCCTCGAAGAGTCCTTCAGTCCGGGTGATTTTCGCAGTCAGTTGGTTTCACGCATTGTGAAAGAAATCGACCGAAGCAATGATCTGCTGAAACGATTTTTTAATTTTGCCAAACCCGGACGACCGAAACAGGAGTTCCAGGATATTGAGATGATCATTGACGGAGTGTATCTGTTGATGGCTCCCAGACTTAAAAAACGCAATATTACCTTCCATACTGATTTTTCAAGTGAAATGCCGCGGTTATACATCGATGGCAGTCAGATCGAACAGGTAATTCTCAACCTGTTCATTAATGCCGTTGAAGCCATGCCGGAAGGCGGAAAAATTATGATCAATACCAAAATCGTAAAAGAGTACGTTTTCGAACAGGGGTCTCAGCAGGCCGTTGTCGTTGAGATAGCGGATACGGGCCGGGGGATTCCGATTGATCAACAGGAAAAGATTTTTAATCCGTTCTTTACCACAAAAAGCGATGGCGTCGGCCTGGGCCTTTCCATATCGACCCGTTTGCTGGAAGAGAATGGAGGTAAAATTGAAGTAGATTCCGCAGAGGGCAAAGGGAGTTCCTTCCGCATCTATTTCCCTGTAATCGAAAGTGATACTTCCAAAATCAGGTAACTAATATGGCCAAAAGATTACTCATTGTGGATGATGAAGAAACACTGACTTTTAGTCTGTACCAGAGTTTTATACGTTCTCCCAAAGATTACGAAGTGGTTACGGCCGCTTCCGGAGAAGAGGCTCTGGAAAGACTGTCGGAAAAACCGTTTGATCTGGTTGTAACGGATATTTTTATGCCGGGAATAAGCGGCATTGAGGTTCTTGAAAAGATCCGTAAGGAATACCCCCGCACCGAGGTGATCATCATGACCGCTTACGGATCGCAAGAGCACCGTGAAAATGCGATGAGTAAAGGTGCCAAGTATTATATTGAAAAACCATTTGACATGAAAGAATTTAAATCGTTAGTCATCGATTTGTTGGGATAATATGGCACTGGTAGGAAATTTAAAAGATCTAAAACTGCCAAGTTTAATCCAGTTGAACTGCATGGAACGGAATACCGCCAAACTGACCATCGAACATAGCGGTAAATTCGGATTTGTTTATTTCGAGAACGGCCAGGTTGTTCATGCGGAATACGATCCGGATATCGGGGAAAAAGCGGTATTTCGTTTATTAACCCTCTATGCCGGTAAGTTTAAAGTTGAGAGTGGAATCCGGGCACCGGTACGAACCATTCATACCAACTGGAACAACCTTTTACTGGATGGTTTACATCAACTGGATTCGATGGATGATAATCCGGAACGCCGTTATGATCATCTTTTCGAACGATTATTCACGGTAAAAGGAGTGAAGACTGCTTTGATTTTTGACAAAGAGGGGGCGATTATCGCCAATAGTTCGGGCAAGTCCCAAAGCGAAGATGCCTTACATGCCCTGGTACTCAATGCAGCCGATAAGATCGGCATGCTGTTAAAAAGAGAAGGGCCGGACTACATCAGTATTTCTGCAGCGTCACAGAAATATATCTATGCAAAATACAATCAATATTTCGTTCTCTTAGAGATGGATCAAAAAATAAAACTGGATGTCGTGTTACCTTTAATCAAGCAGGCATTGGCTTAACCGATTATTTTTCTAAACTTTAGCAGTAATTTGACGAGTATCCTTAGAAAATACGAACATTCTTGAGTTGAAATGATATGATTGAAGATATCCTTAAAGATGTAACGGAAATAGATGCGGTTGAGGGAGTGTATCTGGCCTCCAACCGGGGGGAAATACTCGATGCCCGCGGCCTGTCGTTTGATATGGATGCACTGAAAGAATTATCACGACGTCTCTTGAGCATTTCGGCTTTTTATGCCACGCTCGGTAAAAAGGTAACGGAATTGGAATTTTATTGGGCGAGAAATTTTATCACCTGTAAGGTATCGGATCACTTTATGGTTGTCGCGTTCAGTCATTCTACTCAGGTCCATTCTCTTTTGCGCATTACGCTCAACGTTACCATGTCAAAATTATTGGAAAATAAGAAATTTAATAAATGGGTTAAGTCTCATTTAGCCGATCGGACCTATATTATAAAAAAATGTGAGTGGACCGAAGCCGAAGAAAAATTGCTGGCAAAATTGAAATAGGGCTTTAAATCATTTATATTTAAAATGTTAGTGGATACGGATAGTAAGTGGATAAAAATATAGCCTTACATGAAGCGGTTATTTTTGCTCTTTCAAAAAGTAAATCTCCCGCAGAAGTAACCTTACGATCTGCGGAATGGGCTGTTATTACTCAGGTTGACGGTCAGAAAACTGTCGGTGAAGTAGCTGAAGTTTTGGCCATGGATCTGGATGAGGCGCTGAACCTGTTCAATGAATTGTATGAAAAGGGTTTGCTGGAACTCATCTCCACCAGGAAAGTCGAAGAAAAATTTCTTCCCGCAGAGTTTTTTGATATCCTGGAAAATGAACTGACCCGAATCATCGGACCGGTGGCGCCCTATGTGATCGAAGATGTGCTCTGGGCCATGGAAGCGAATAAAGACCAGTTTGCGGAAGATCGGGAAGCGGAATTAATAGAAGCCATCAGTGAAGAAATTCCCGATGAACATAAAAAAGTTTTGTTTCAACAAAGTATGTTATCGAAAATGAAGGACATGCATTCGGAGTGAAATTTTTAAGCCTACGTTGGAAAATTAGCGGTATTTTATTAATTAGTAACTTGCTTATGGGCATCCTTTTGGTTATCCTTGTAAGTCAGCAGGTTTCGAAAAAACTGGAGAATGAACTGATTGAGCGAGGTCGGGCCATTGGTTCGAATCTGGCCCATTTTACGGAAGAGCAAATTCTGGAAAATGACGAAGTAGGACTACGCCAGCTATTGAGTAATATACTCAATTTTGAAAGCGTGGAATATATTTTGATTCAAAAGAGTGATTCTACGGTTTTAGCTGATACCTACAACGGGCAGATACCCAAAGAGTTATTGGCTCAAAATCCGTCGTCTGCCAATCAACCCCCGGTATTGGTTGATTTAAAAGCTTCCAATGCCGAGTGTTACGATATTTGGGTACCGATTGAAGAGGGATACATCGGATACATCCGGGTAGGCATGCGTCAGGATTATATTAAGGCCTCGGTACAAAAAACAAAAATTATGTTGTTAATGATCATCGGTGCTCTGACCCTGATAGGAATCATTATTGTTATTTTTCTGGCTAATCGAATGATTAATCCCATTCTTTATTTAACAAAGAGGGCGGATGATATTAGTCAGGGTAAGCTGGAAGAAAAGATTAATGTGACTACCCACGATGAAATAGAACAGCTTGGTCAGGCGTTAGAACGTTTACGGGAAAGCGTAAAAATTGCGCTGGATCGCTTAAAGAAGCAACATACATTACGCGTTTAAATTAAAATGGGGACGACACAATGGTACAAACCAGAAAATTGAAGGATGGTAGCCGCCAGGTCATTTTAAATGGTAATCAGTACGATGCCATCACCAAGATATTATCCGATTTAGCCACAAAGACCAAGGCTTCCGCCATTCTATTTGCCGACATGAGCGGGCAGCTCATCAGTCAGCGGGGGCATACGGAAGACATGAATACGACCGTACTCTCCGCTCTGGCTGCCAGTGATTTTGCGGCCACATCTGAAATGGCCAAATTGGTTGGAGAAGAAGCTAAATTTAAACTTCTTTTTCACGAAGGCGAAAAGCGCAATGTTTATCTTTCAAATGTAGGGGAAGACTTTTTCCTGGTCGTTGTATTCGATGTAAGCGTCACCCTGGGTTTGATTCGTATCTATACCAAGAAGGCCATTGAGGATTTGCGTAATGCGCTGGCCGAACAGGAGGAGGAAGGGCAGGAAAGCGATCAGATCATTGATGATGATTTTAGTACGCTGCTCGGCAATGCATTGGATGATAGCTTCAAATAAAGATAAACGATAGAATCGTTTCCAAACTAAATTGATGAGGACAGGATGTTTATTAATTGGGCATTACAGGAAATCAATCTGAAAATTGTGTATTATGGACCCGGTATGAGTGGAAAGACCACGAATCTGGAATATATTCATTCCAAGCTCGATCCATCGTTAAAGGGTGATCTGGTCTCATTGAAGACCAAAGAAGATCGGACCATATTTTTTGATTTTATGCAGATAGAAGTGGGTAGAATCAAGGGTAAAAAACCTAAATTTAATCTCTATACAGTGCCGGGTCAGGTCTATTATGCTTCCAGTCGTAAGGTTATTCTGAACGGTGTGGATGGGATTGTTTTCGTTGCGGATTCTCAACCCCACCGTATGGAGGCGAATATCGAGACCTTACTCGATCTGGAACAGAATTTAAAAGAAGACGGCCAATCTCTTGAAAATTTTCCCTGGGTGATCCAGTATAACAAACGGGATTTGCCGGGGGTGGAATCTTTGGAAGAGTTACAAAAACGGCTGAATTTTTTTAATGTCCCCCATTTTGAGGCCATTGCCGTCCGGGGCGATGGTGTGTTTAACACCTTAAAATCGGTAATCAATTCAGTGGTTCAGAATGTCCAGAATCAATTATAACTGATTCGGAAAAAAATCGGGCTCTTAACCTTCTCAATCTCTTTGAGAAGGTTTTTTTTTATCTTATATTAAGAGGACTCATTCAACGTTTGACTCCCGGACAGGGTAGAAGGGGAACAAGACATAGGAACGGTATTAAAAAAAGAGCGTCATTCCAGGCGCAGAGAGATATTCGCCTGGACCCTGTATGATTTCGCCAATACAGCCTATAGTGTCATCGTGGTTACGGTGGTTTATGCGGTTTATTTTAAACAGTATATTGTCGGCGATTTTCGGATGAATTTCTTCGGTTTGGAACGGAATCCCGGAGATCTGTTCTGGGGGCTGGGCGGAGCCCTCTCCATGTTGTTTGTCGGTTTGACCTCTCCCTTTATCGGAGCCATCGCCGACTATAGCAACAAAAAAAAATACTTTCTTCTTTCCTATTCATCCGTTTGTATCATAGCCACTATCTCGCTCTATTTTTTAAGTTCGGGAATGATCTGGCAGGGTGTCCTGCTTTTTATCATCGGCAATATCGGTTTTGAGGGTGCGATTGTCTTTTACAATGCTTTTTTGCCGCAAATTAGCAATACGGATAATATCGGTAAAATTTCGGGCTATGGATTTGCCCTGGGTTATGTGGGCTCATTGGTTTCGTTGCTGATCGCCATGCCTTACGCAAATCTGGCCTTTGCCCGCCACGATCTTTCCCTGATGCGGCCGACCTTTATTTGGGCCGGACTCTTTTTCCTCTCCTTTTCCCTGCCTTTCTATATCTTTGTAAAAGAAAAAAAAGGAATTGTTGAACACCAAAAGCAATCGATACTAAAAGGGTACCGGCGTACTAAAGCCACTTTAAAACGCATCCGTGAATTCCCTCAAATCACTAATTTTTTACTGGCCTATTTTATTTATATTGACGGAGTGAATACAGTTATTTATTTTAGTGGTATCTATGCCAGTGATACGCTTGGTTTTTCACTGAAAGAAGTAATCCAGTTCTTTGCCATTGTTCAGGCTTCGGCTATTTCGGGTTCCTATATCTTTGGATTTTTGACGGATAAACTGGGGCCGAAAAAGACGATCGGCCTGACTCTGATTCTCTGGATGGTTGTAACCGTCGGAGGCTTTTTGGCCCGGGATGCAACGGCTTTTTATCTGGTAGGTCTGATCGCAGGGGTTGCCATGGGCTCTTCGCAATCTGCCAGTCGCGCCATGATGGGCAGGCTTATGCCGAAAGGCATGGAAGCCGAATTCTTCGGGTTTTATGCGTTGACCGGTAAGTTCTCTGCCATTCTGGGACCCCTCCTTTTCGGCTTGACTTCGACCATAACCAATAGTCAGCGCGTCGCGGTTTTATCGGTGCTGGTATTCTTTATTACAGGATTTGTTCTTCTGCGTCGTGTAAATGAAAACATAACATATAAAAATGTGGCTCTTTAGAAAAAAACAAAAAAATTCGGTTAAATCCGAAGAAAAACGGACACTGGGGAACATATGGAGCTATTACCCGAATGCCCGTTTCGGGATATTCCGCCGGGTTCTGATTTCATTCCTTCTGCTCTCTGTAATCCCTCTAATTATTCTTGGTGCGTACACTCTGCATAAAATTGACCGGGTAGGGACACAGATTTCCAGAGAGGCTACCCAGTCCCTGAACCGTAAAATTCGTGATGCTCTGGAATTGCAGGCTGTTTTGACCGCCCGGTCGGTATCTCAATTTTTACAGCAACGAATAAAAGATATTCATGAATTAAGTATGATTCCCAGAACCAATGAATCCTATCTTCATTTTTCGAAGCAATATCAGAGTGAGATCTGGGTGCGGGTGGGTACGAACCGCAATCCCGAAGAAGTGCATCAGTTTATCCCCCTTTTTAAAGAGGTGGAGTTTATAGATGCCAAGGGGAATCAACGCATTAAAATAAAAGAGGATCAAATTGTACCTGAAAAAGATTTAAGAAATATCAGCCGGCCGCAAAATACGACCTATCGGTGCGAAAATTATTTCAATGAAGCCAAAAAACTCGCTCCCGGGAAAGTCTATGTCTCTCATTTAAATGGATTCTATGTAAGTAAACAGGAACAGCTGCAGGGTGTGGAACGGGTGGAAGATGCCGTGCAAGGGAAAAAATACGATGGAGTAATTCGCTTCGCCACTCCGGTCTATGCTCACAAAAAATTGATCGGGGTTCTTGCCCTCGGCCTCGATCACCGCCATCTTATGGAATTCACGCAACATATTTTACCGAACCAAAAAGAAACCGTTGTCTTTCCCAGTTATTATTCGGGTAACTATGCCTTCATGTTCGATGATCAGGGCTGGATCATAACCCATCCGAAATTTTGGGATATTCGAGGTTTTGATAAGAAGGGCAAGTTGGTTGCTGCATATACACGTCACAGTACGGAAGAAGATATACAAAGGGGACGCATTCCCTTTAATCTGGATAGTGCTGCCTTTGTTCATCAAAACTATCCTTTCGTTGCCCGGCAGGTAAGAAACGGATTTTCAGGATCGGTCATCACGACCAATGTGGGGGGTACGACAAAAATAATGGCCTATGCGCCTATACAGTTTAATGCCGGACCTTACTATAAATATGGAGTATTCGGTGGGATAACCATCGGCCTGGAGATTCAAAGTTTCCAGCTTCCCGCCTTTTTCATCGGCAGTTCGATTCATCAGGCGATTACTTTAATGCGTAAGAACTATTTATTTATCATCTTGCTTATAGGTCTGCTTAGCCTGGCGGTATCCTGGATGGTCTCCCGTGGAATTACCAATCCCGTTCTGAAAATTGTCGTCGCTGCCCGCGAACTGGCTTTTGGGGCATCCGGGAAAAGTTTGGAAGTAAATCGAAGGGATGAAATCGGAGTCCTTGCTACGGTTTTCAATTTTATGGCTTATGAACTCGATAAGAGCCGGACGGAATTGCTTCGTTCTTACAACCGCCTTCAGGAATCGAAAACGAAAATCGAAAACTATGCCAATGATCTTGAATATCAGATTAAGATATTGAAAAGTATTCAGCGCATAAGCAATATACTCGGTAGTACATTCGATATGAATGAGGTCATCGGTTTGATCTTGCAAAATTGTGTTCAGAGTATCGGATATGACCGGGCTATCCTGTATTTGATCGATGAAGAGGGTAAATATCTGGAATGTAAGGATACGTTCGGATTTAGCCCTGAAGGGGATAAAATAGCCAGACGTTCCCGATATAATCTGGAACGTTTTGATTGTATCGAAACGAAGGTGGCCCGGGATGGTAAAATTGTTTTTGTGGAAGATTTTGAACATTATACTCCGGCCACTGCCCTGGATAAGAAAATTCGCCGTTATGGGCGCAGTAATTCTTTTGTATTTATTCCCTTAAAAGTCAAAGAAAAAATAATAGGTATTTTAGGTGCCGATAAATTGCGCAGCGAGGAAACAATAACCGAGATAGATATCAATTCCTTGCAGATACTGGCCAATCAGGCCTCCCGTGTTATTGAAAGTACCCGACTCTATCACCAAATAGTACGACAGAGAAATTTTGTGGAAGATGTACTTCGTAATATGGTGAATGGGGTCATGACCATCAGTACGGAAGGGGTGATTACGAGTATCAATCGAGCCGCACGTTCTATTTTAGGAGTAACAAAAGCCGGTGCCCGGGGCAAACGCGTCTGGGATGTGTTTAGTGCCAATAAAAAGGAGATGCAGAACATTCAGCAGGTTTTGCTGGACCATGGTTTTTATCACGGATATAATCTGCATTTTTATGGAGCGGGACAGGATAAGTATCTGACGGTACATGCTTCGGTGATGAATGCCGGCAGGGATGGAAGGGGCGAATCTATCGTTATTATTGAGGATGTTACGGATAGAAAATATTTGGACGAGCATTTGCAACGTGTCGAACGACTGGCCTCCCTGGGCCGCTTTGCGGCCGGAATTGCCCATGAAATACGTAATCCGCTTACCGGTCTCAGCCTGTTTTTGGATGACCTGCACGATAAGATATCATCCGAACCGGAAATAGCCACCATGGTCTCCATGGCTCTCAATGAGATCGAGCGGCTGGAAAATCTGACTCATGAAGTTTTAAACTACGCCAACCCGCAAAAAGGAAAATATCATGCTGTAAACATCAATGAACTCATTACCAGTACCTTACAATTTGTTGCCAAGCAGTGTAAGGATGCGAACATCACGGTGGAAAGGGAACTGGATGAAACCTTGCGTCCTCTCTGGATAGATGCTGAAAAAATTAGGCAGGCGCTTTTGAATATTTTTTTAAATGCCATTCAGGCAATGAAACAGGGGGGCAAGCTCATCGTACGTACGGAAAATATAGAAAAAACGATTGCCGAGTATCGATTCCAATTACCAAACATTCCTCCCGTGCACCACTGGGTTCGAATCAGCATAAAGGATACGGGGCCGGGGATACCTAAAAAAGACCGTGAACGAATTTTCGAGCCCTTCTTCACAAAATATAAGGACGGAACGGGTTTGGGACTGTCTACTACCCAAACCATTATTGAGGAACATAAGGGACAGATACAGGTCAAGGGAAAGGTCGGACAGGGTTCCGTTTTTGTAATTACTCTGCCTGCCGGTAAAATTGAGAAGATGACTTTAGTTGAATAGGAGATTTCGTGCAAAATAAGAATATTTTAATTGTTGATGATGAAGAATTCATTCGCCTCAATCTGAAACGGATATTCAAAGAAGATCACTACAAAGTATTTTTGGAAAGTGAGGGCCGGCCTGCGATTCGAACCGTCCAAAATGAAGATATCGATCTGGCGTTATTGGATTTAAATTTACCGGACATGTCCGGATTGGAAATATTAAAAGAATTCAAAAAGATAAAACCGGACCTTTTAGTGATCATTATTACCGGTTATGCCTCGGTAGAATCGGCCGTTGAAGCACTTAAATTGGGAGCCTATGATTATATAAAAAAGCCTTTTAAGGCGGATGCTATTCGCCTGATTGCCCGTCTGGCGCTGGAAACCCAGGTTCTGAAAAAGAAAGTAAAGAATTTGCAAAAGCAGCAAGCGGATATCGGCATTGATACCATCCTCGGCAAAAGTGAAGCCATTCATAAAGTAAAACAACAAATCCTGGAATTTGCCAAATTTGATTCGGAAACCGTGTTGATAACCGGTGAGAGCGGATCCGGAAAAGAGTTGGTTGCTAAAGCTCTTCACCATCTAAGCCCGCGTAAGGAACAATCTTTTATCGAAATCAATTGCGCCTCTATACCGGAGACCTTGTTGGAGAGTGAATTGTTCGGCTATGAAAAAGGAGCCTTTACCGACGCCAAGCAACGTAAGATGGGCTTATTCGAACGCGCCGACGGAGGGACTCTTTTCCTCGATGAGATCGGGGAGATGACTTTGTCTCTACAGGCTAAATTGCTGCGCATTATAGAGAACAAGAAGATTCGCCGTCTCGGTTCAACCGAAGATCGGGAAATCAACGTTCGTATTATTGCCGCCACCAATAAAAATTTTAAGGAAGCTCTTTCCAAAAAGGAATTTCGTGAAGATTTGTATTACCGTTTGAATGTGCTTCGTTTGGATTTACCCCCTCTGCGCGACAGGGGAAATGATATTTTGGATTTTGCCCATTCCTTCCTTGAAAGTTTTAACCGCAAGTTTAATAAAAACATCAAAGGATTCAGCGAAGAAGCCGAAATGATCCTGCTGCAATATGATTGGCCCGGCAATGTACGTGAGTTGAAAAATATGGTAGAACGCATATGTATTTTGCAGAAGGAACCCATAATTGAGGCCGGCCATCTTCCCGCAGAATTGCTGAAAGAATCTGTGGCTAGACCTCTGAATATTTGTGATGAATTGTTTGAGAATAAAAACCTGACTTTAGATGAAGTATTACGGGAAACAGAGATTACCATCCTTAAGAGGGCTTTTCTACTCAGCGGCCGGAATACCAGTAAAACGGCCCGTTTGTTGAAAATTCCCCGCGAGACTTTACGCTATAAATTAACAAAGTATGAAATTGGTGAAAATTGACCGTTTTTCACTGATTTCCGCCACCGCAGTCTTTACTTTTTATCCGTATTTATTAATAATCCTGCCTAAGTTCAATATTTGACCTACATCACAATTTGGCACATCAATTGCTAATTTTATGGCATTAATTCCTAACTCAAATCCACTTAAACCAAATTACTTTACGAGGAGGTTTTATGAAAAAGCTATTCACTTTTTTAATGGTGATGGTATTTGCCGGAAGTCTGTTTGCGCAAATTACCTTTACGGGAAGTGCCCAGGTCCGTCCCAGATTGGACACAAAGGATTGGGGCGGTTATGGCAAAACGGGTACAAAAACAGGGTTGGATCATCAGTCGGATATGTACTATATGTATCGCTTCCGGATTAATGTGGCGGCCAAGATCGGTGGCGGCTGGTACGCCAAAGCCCGCTTGGCTCATTACGGTTATGCCGAATACGGTTTCACCAGCGGCCTGGGAATGGGACCGAAATTGGGCGGTGATCTTGACGTAACGGCTAAACCCTCTCTTGCTTTTACTCAAATGTTTCTTGGGTACAAATCGGATAAATGGGGGTTTATGGGTGGTCAGATTCCTATGAACGGCCTGGCTAATCCCATGCTGGACGTCCATTATTATCCCTTTAAGATGATTGATATTCCATGGACGATTTACGGTCTGGGCAGCCATTTCGGTTTCGCCGGATTTGTGAAGGCCGGACCCGGAAAATTGAATATTACGGCTACAAAAGATGCTAATAATTTGACTAAAGAGAACGTAGACGGTACAAAACCAACCGATTTACACGATACTTACAGCTTCGGTTTTAATTATGAATTTAAAGTAGCCGGTTTTGCTCTGCAACCGGCGTTGTATTATGCCTGGGCCGATAAGGATATTGCCGCCCCTATGACTTATGGCGTAAATGCAAAAACTCCGAAATTTTCCGGTTTTACTTTTGGGGCAACCGCAGCCATGACCAGTAATTCTGTTGATCATACTTTTAAATATGACGGTTCTTTCTTCCGCTTAAAAGTCGACGGAAAGCTGGGTCCCGGGGCGATCAGCGCCTGGTATGATATGGCCAAAAGAACCGACAAAGGGGTAACGGATGTTGATACGGATTACAGCTATCTGTGGTTGATGTACAAATATAAAGTGTATAGTGGTGACCATGGATTGGTCTTGATAGCACCGAGATGGCGTATGATAAAAGAATCGATCAGCAATGTTAAGGATTATACACGTAACAAGATCGAATGCCTGGTCATCGTAAAATTTAAATAATAAACCTAATTAAATTATTGGGGTTGCTTTTCTAAGCACCCCCTATTTCATTCTTGTTGGATGTAACAAGAAAGGAAGCGTTAAAATGAAATATATTAAAACTTTGCTCATCCTGATTTTAACCGCGGCCCTTATGATAGGTATCAACGGCTGTGGTAAAAAGGGGCATCCGCAACTTAAGGTGGGTGTGTTGCTGCCCTTAACCGGTTCAATGGCCAATTTTGGCGAAATGGAACGGAACGCATTTGAATTAGCCAAAGCAAAAATAAATGCCGAACGAGCCAAAGCCGGAATGGATTCCATTCAGTTTATTTACGAGGACGACACGGGTAAACCGGATGTGGGTCGCGCCGCTATGGAGAAACTGATCAATGTGAATAAGGTACTGATGGTAACGGGTGGATATAGTTCCTCCGTAACTTTTACAGCGGCTGCGGTAGCCCAACAATATCGTACACCGTTCCTGGTTAATACGGGTTCCGTAGATAAAATTACCGAACCGGAAGCCTTTAATTTAACGACCAATGATGGGGATAAATTTTATATTTACCGGTTAAATCCGCCTGTTTCGGAATATGCTTCCGGGCTGGAAGGACTGCTGGCAGAAGTAGTAAAACCGAAATCGGTTTTCATCATTCATGAAAACACCGCTTTTGGTACCAAAGGGGCCAAGGCCTTTCAGAAATCAGCCGATAAACTGGGCATCAAGGTGCTCGGCGTACAATCCTATTCCAGCGGTACGATTGATTTTAAGCCCCTTCTTTCTCAGGTTAAAAAAGCAAATCCCGATTTAGTGTATATGATTTCGTATGTGATGGATGCGGCACAGATCATGAAACAGGCCCGCGAACTGAATTTAAAGCCGAAACTATTTGTCGGCGCAGGTGCTGGTTTTACCATGCCCGCTTTTAAAGAAAATGCAGGAGTCGCTTCCCGTCGGGTTTGCTCGGCTACGTTGTGGCATAAAGCCCTTCCTATTAAAGGAGCTAAAGAGTTTAATGATGCTTTTATCGCTAAATACGGTGGAGATGGGCCCGACTATCATGGCGCCGAAGCTTATTCTGCCGCATTTGTGGTTGACAATGTGCTGAAAAGATGCAAAGGTAAATATGATAAAGAAACGGTTAAAAAAGCGCTGGATGCTACCGATATGATGACCGTTTTCGGTCCGGTTAAGTTTCAGGCTTATGGAAAGAAAATTCATCAAAACAAGATGGCTACCTACGTGGTCCAATGGATTCATGGCGATCTGAAACTGATTTGGCCGAAAAATTTGGCGAACGCTCAGTTTGAATATCCGATCAATTGGGATAAAATCTGGGCGGAATAGTCATAAGCGATATCAAGGAGGTTAATTAAATAGTACAGAAACCGGATCCTATTCTCCTGGATCCTCGATCACATGCGGAATCTGTTTAATAGGCTTGAAGATGAAAATTGAATTAAAGAATTATCCGGTTTCTGTTTTTTGCGCTGAGCGAAAATGTTGAGGTAAGTAATGGAATTATTCTTACAAACTTTGGTGGCAGGTACTCTGATCGGCGGGCTATATGCGATTATCGGAATCGGAATGACGTTGATAATGGGCGTGATGGGCATTATCAATTTAGCGCACGGCCAAATCTTAATGGTCGCCATGTATATTACCTGGGTTCTGTGGCAATATCTGGGTATTGATCCCTATATCGGGATCATCGTTGCCGTACCCGTGGTTTTCTATCTTGGCGAAGGTATCACTAAGTATCTTTTGCATCCCCTGATGGAGAAGGATTCAATCATTCCGGAGAATCAGGTTCTGATGACCGTTGGTATTGGCATGGTCCTCGTTGAATTGGTCCGGTCTATCTTTTCCAGCGATTATCGTTCGGTCCAGACCAGTTATACGGAATCTATCTGGCGCATCGGTCATATATCGTTAAGTGTACCCATGGTCATTGCTTTTGTGGTAGCTCTTTTACTGACACTCGGTTTGTTTTTGCTGCTTATACGGACGGATTTGGGCCGTTCCATTCGGGCTACGGCTCAGGACAAAGACGCGGCCATATTAATGGGTGTAAGTGCGGAAAAAATTACCATTCTTACCTTTGGTATCGGCAGTGCTTTAACCGCTGCTGCCGGTTCTTTGTTTTTACCCATTTATTACTTGTATCCGGACCTAGGCCCTATCTTTACAGTTAAGGCTTTTGTAATTACTATCCTCGGTGGATTGGGATCCACCGTCGGAGCTATTGCAGGTGGACTTGTTTTAGGAATTGCTGAAACATTTGGAGCAACCTATATTTCTATGGGATATCGCGATGCGGTTGGTTTGGTCATTTTCCTGCTGGTACTGATCTTCTTCCCGGGCGGATTAAAACGATTGACTAAGATATAAGGTGTGATGATGGCAAAAAAAAGTACTAAAGATACAGCTCTTGTTTCCAAAAAGGAATGGATGATTATACTCGGATTGGTTGTCTTGCCCTTTGTCTTTAATTTTTCCACCTATGTGCAGGGCCTTCTGGTTATTATGATGATTTGGGTTATGCTGGGAACTTCATGGAATTTGCTGGCCGGCTATACGGGTCTGGTATCTTTCGGCCATGCTGCTTATTTCGGTATCGGTGCGTATACCGGAGGCCTGCTCTTTTTCCATTTTCACATTTCCCCCTGGTGGGGCTTGCTCTTAGGCGGCCCTGCAGCCGTGATTCTGGGGTACTTGTTGGGGATTATGGTTTTCCGTCTGCGCGGACCCTATTTCGCTTTGGGAACTCTGGCCTCCGCCGAAATATTACGCATAGTTTTCGGGGAAGAAGAATGGTTAACCAACGGGCACAACGGCATATTGTATATTACAACCTGGACTACCAAATATCCTTACTATTTCATCGGGCTGGTCCTGGCCCTCGGTTCCATATTCACGGTTAAGGCCGTGATGCGGGCGAAAGCAGGCTATTATTTCCTTTCGATCAGAGAGGATGAAGATGCAGCCCAGGCTCTGGGTATCGATACCATGAAATATAAAAATATTTCGACCGTACTTTCTACTTTCTGGGCCGGTACGGCGGGTGCTTTCTATATGATCTATATGGGATTTATAGATCCCGAAGTGGTTTTTGCTCTGCATAATATCTCGATTATTACCATTTTGGTAGGAATTATCGGTGGGGTCGGCACGATTTGGGGACCTGCCCTGGGCGCTGCCGTCATGGTTTTTGTTCAGGAATTTTTCAGGTCAGCCTTTTTTGGTTTAGCCCCGTCCTGGGTTTCACGGCTGCATGCCTTAGCTTTCGGCTTGTTGGTTATTTTTGTCATTTTATACCTGGCCGGAGGTATTGTCGGGGACTGGGATATAATCCGCAAAGCCCTGCGCTTTAAACGTAAAACGGAGATAGCGGAATGAGCATCTTGAAAGTTGAGAATCTGGTCAAGAATTTCGGCGGATTAATGGCCGTTGATCATATTTCCTTTGACATAAATGAGGGAGAAATATTCGGATTAATCGGCCCTAACGGCAGCGGAAAGACGACGACCTTTAATTTGATCAACCACTATTATCCGGTATCGGGTGGTAAAATCTATTTTAAGGGTCAGGATATTACCGATAAGAAAACCTTTGAAATAGCCCGCCTGGGAATAGGACGTACCTTCCAGGTTGTGAAACCGCTACGGCGACTTACCGTAGAAGATAATGTTATGGCTGCTGCTTTTGCCCGGGAACAATCCTTCGCAGGAGCCAGAGCCGTAGCCAAAGAAATGATTTCCTTCTGCCGGTTAGATAAATGGAGTGAAGCCATTGCCGGCGGATTACCCATCGCAGGCCGAAAGAGGCTGGAAATTGCCAGAGCCCTGGCCACCCGGCCCTCTCTTCTATTATTGGATGAGACCGCTGCCGGTCTGAACCCCTCCGAGTTGGATGAAGCGATTGAAATTATTATTAATATCCGCGGAAAGCTGGGCATCACGATTATTATTGTGGAACACATCATGAAAGTAATTATGAGCATCAGCGATCGGATTCATGCCATTGCTCACGGCGCAACCATTGCGGAAGGGAAACCGGAGGAGGTCGCGAAAAATCCTACCGTTATCGAAGCCTATCTTGGTTCAGACTACAATGTGGAGAACTATTTAAATGCTTAAACTGGAAAATATAAATATGAGTTACGGGGATGTCCAGGTTCTGTGGGATGTTTCGTTTGAAGTGAGAGAAGGTGAAATCCTGGTGCTGGTGGGCGCTAATGGAGCCGGCAAATCATCCACATTGAAAACCATCTCCGGCTTACAGAGAGCGAGTTCCGGGAAAATAACATTTGACGGTACGGATTTAACCCACATGCCGGCAGAGAAAATAATCGGGCAGGGTGTGGTGCATGTTCCGGAGGGACGGCGTTTGTTTAATGAAATGACTGTAGAAGAAAATTTGATTATGGGCGCGTTGCACGGGGAAGCCAAGAAACAGAGAAGCCAAACGATGGAAGAATGTTATGAGCTTTTCCCACGGTTAAAAGAACGCCGCAGTCAACTGGCCGGTACCTTGAGCGGCGGTGAGCAACAAATGCTGGCTGTAGCCAGGGGGCTCATGTCCAAACCGAAATTGCTTATGTTGGACGAGCCCAGTCTCGGTTTGGCTCCCGTACTGGTTCAGGATATCTTCGATATCGTCAAAAGTGTGAACAAACAGGGTATTACCGTTTTGCTGGTTGAACAAAATGTGCAGTCTACCCTTACATTTTGCGACCGGGCATATGTGCTGGAAAACGGCCGCATCGTATTATCCGGAACCGGTAAGGAGTTGTTACACAACGAACATGTACGTTCGGCCTATTTGGGGATTTAGTTTTAATTTATGAAAAAGAGAGGTTTAATATGCTGGTTAAAGATTGGATGTCGAAGAAGGTGATTACGATCGATGAATCGGATTCCCTGTCTGAAGCAATTAACACCTTAAAACGTAATAAAATCAGACGCCTGCCTGTAATGCGCGGTGAGAAGTTGGTCGGGATCGTGTCTGACAGGGATTTAAAGGAAGCGGCTCCCTCTAAAGCGACTTCTCTCGATATCTGGGAAGTCCATTACCTGATGTCCAAGATAAAAGTAAAGGATGTGATGACTCGCCAGCCCATAACCATTCATCCTCAGGCTTCCATCGAGAAAGCAGCCATTATCATGTACGATCATAAAATCGGAGGCTTGCCTGTTTTAGATGAAAAAGGAACGCTTGTGGGAATACTATCCGTACAGGATATATTCGGCGCTTTGATAAATATTACCGGAGCCAGGATTTCTTCCTATCGTGTGGCGGTTGTTTTACCGGATAAACCGGGTTCCATCAAAGAAGTTTGCGATTATATGCGAAAACATGACTTTAAATGTGTGAGTATTCTGACCACCAAAGAAGGCGTTCCGGATAATCAGCGTAAAGTCATTATTCGTTTTCAATCTGAAAAAGAAAAGTTGCCGCAAATCCTGCAAGAGTTACATAAAAACTATAAGAATGTTGAATTTACGGAAGATTAATTGGACCTGCGGAGGCGTGGGTTTTTCATTCACTAAAAGTAATATTTAACAGAGAGGTGGTATTATGGGGGCTTTACTTATTATGTTACTGGCTTTTGCCGGTTACCTTATTATGTACCAGTTGTACGGAAAGTATATTGGCAATAAAATTTTCGCTCTTAATGACGCCAATACGACACCTTCCGTGGAGCTGGAGGACGGAATTGATTATGTTCCGACCAAGAAAGAAATTATTTTCGGCCATCACTTTACCTCGATTGCCGGAACCGGGCCCATTGTCGGACCGGCGATTGCCGTTATCTGGGGCTGGTTGCCGGCTCTGCTCTGGGTCTTTGTAGGGAGTATCATCATGGGGGCCGTACATGATTTCGGTTCTTTGATTATCTCTATGCGTAATCAGGGAAAATCAATTTCCGAATTTACAGCCAAATATGTCAGCTCACGTACTAAATGGTTCTTCTTCTTCATCGTTTTTATTGAGCTGTGGATTGTGGTCGCTATCTTCGGGCTGGTGATCGCCATTTTGTTCAATTTGTATCCTTCCTCGGTATTTCCGGTATGGATGGAAATTCCCATTGCTCTGGCCTTGGGTTGAGCGGTATATAAAAAGAAAGCGAATGTGACCTCCTGGTCTATTTATGCCATTATTTTGATGTATGCCACGGTCGTTTTAGGTGTTTGGCTGCCTTTTAAATTACCTGCTACGATGTTTGGGATTTCTGCAATCGGTATCTGGACCATTCTTCTTTTTATCTATGCTTTTATTGCTTCGGTTTTACCGATTACAACCCTTTTACAGCCACGTGATTATATGAACTCTCATGAATTGCTTATTGCCATGGTGTTATTGACCCTGGGCGTCATTTTTGCCTCCTTCGGAGGAAATTTGCACATGGTAGCTCCGGCCGTTAATTCCAACCCCGTGGGAGCCCCATCGCTTTGGCCCTTTCTGTTTATCACCATTGCCTGCGGGGCCATCTCCGGCTGGCACTCTTTGGTGTCTTCCGGTACTTCTTCCAAACAGGTACGCAAAGAATCCGATTCCCTGTTTGTCGGTTATGGATCGATGATTATGGAAAGCGTTCTGGCGGTTTTTGTTATCATCGCCGTCGCCGCCGGAATCGGCATGGGATTGCATACCAAAGACGGACAAACATTAATGGGGGTTCAGGCCTGGACCCATCACTATGCCTCCTGGGCAGCCGCTAAAGGGTTAGGTTCTAAAGTCGGTGCTTTTGTCGTCGGATCTGCAAATATGCTGGGCGCCATCGGCATTCCCTTTAAACTGGCCATTACCATCATGGGCGTGTTTGTGGCTTCCTTTGCCGGAACCACCCTGGATTCTGCAACGCGTATCCAGCGCTACGTGATAACGGAAATGTTTCCCGGAACTTTTAGAAATCGCTATATTGCCACGGCAGTCGTTATGCTCTTCGCTACCTTTTTAGTGTTCTCAACCGGAGCTAACGGTAAAGGCGCTTTGATCTTATGGCCTTTGTTCGGTGCCGTTAACCAAACACTGGCCGGTTTGGCATTAATTATTGCGACGGTTTACCTTAAATCCCGAGGCGGCCTGAAATGGCTGGTTACCGGTCTACCCGCTGTTTTTATGGTAGTCATGTCTTTCTGGGCTACTATAATCAATCAAATTAAATTTCTCCAGGGAAATGTTCTGCTAACGATTATTAACTTTATTATTATTCTTTCCATTCTCTGGATCGTTATCGAAGGTCTTATAAGATTTTTCTCGGTAACCGATGCCGGAGAAGCTCAGTTTGAACAGGCTTAACCGTTTTATTGTTTTGACGCTGTAAAAGGAGGCAAGAATGCCTGGCCGGAAGCCGGGCATTCTTTTTTCGATGATACGAAAAGAACTTCAAAAATTGTATTGGCAATTATTGATCCCGGCTCTGATTCTTCTCATGGCTTCGGAAGGTGCAAAAAGTATGGGTTTTATTATACATCTTACCTTTTCTGAAAAAAGAATTGTCAGTATTTTAATATTAGTCCTGGCCGCCCTCACGGCCGTTGCTTTGCCTGTTCTACTACGTACTTTCTTTATCAATCGGGTGAAGGATCAAAAATCTGTCGCCCCATTCGAATGGCTAAAATATGAACGCCGGACAATGGCTATGGCTCTTACCACGCCCTATTTTTTCTTCCTGGCCTCATTGTTGCGGTTTAATCGATTTTATTATGTGGCCGTGTTTTTACTATCATTGTATGGTTGTTATTATTACTTTCCTTCACAAAAGAGGATCCATTTTGAAAAACGTCTGTTCAGAATTCATGAAGAGTAATATTTCGCGGCCTGGTTATGGTTGGTAAACTATTAAAATCTCTGTGGCATAATATAATCGACCTCTTCAAGGCCTACAATTCTTCCGCGAGAGGGCGATTAATTGACGTTACCGTCTGGGAAGTATCGGAGTTGGAAAATATATTCGGTTTACTGGTTTTGGGCTCTTTTGTGGGCCTCCCCTCTCCGCCGATGCAGATCACTCTGGATTTAATGCCCGAAATGGAACGGGAGCTGATTGTCATGCTGGAAAAAGTCGATACGGCCTCAACGGCGCTATCGGAAATGTTTTCAAATTTTGATGTAGGTTAGTATGGAAACAAAAGCGGTTAATTTATTTTTTTTAGGAAAAGGCGGCGTGGGAAAATCCACCTCCTCGGCTCTGCAGGCCATTGCGTTGGCCAAACAGGGGAAAAAGGTTCTCTTGGCTTCCATGGATCCGGCCCATAACCAGGCGGATATTTTCGAAATGCCTCTATTTGAAGAGCCGACCCGTTTGTCGGATTCTCTACTGCTTAAAGAAGTGGATATCGACCTGTGGGTTAAAAAGTATCTGAAAAGCGTTGAACGGCAGGTCAGCACCTCTTATAACTATTTAACCGCCTTAAACTTACAGGACTATCTTAAGGTAATAAAATATTCCCCGGGAATCGAAGAATACGCATTGCTCCTTGCCTTCAGTGCCATCAATGAGCAATATGCCCAGGAATTGGATTATATAATCTTTGATATGCCTCCTACGGCGCTCACTTTAAAGTTTTTCGGCCTGCCCTGGCTCTCTTTAATCTGGCTGGAAAAGCTCCTGCAATTAAGAAAAGAGATTCTTAAACGTAAAGAGATTATTACCCGGGTCCAACTCGGCACCAAGGAAATAGAGACCGATAAAATTCTCACTAAAATCAACCGACAAATGGATGAGTATCAAAAGATAAAAACGATCTTTTCCGACCGGAATAAAACGCACATCAACCTGGTGATGAACCCGGATAAACTATCCCTGTCCGAGTCCCTCTTAATCATACGGCGCTTAAATGAATATGATTTGAAAATATTCAATATCTATGTTAATAAATTTCAGCATGAGGACCTATCCCCAATTAAGACGAATATGAAGGAAGTGCCCATGCAAATTCTTCCTTCTTCTGCGGTACCTCTCATCGGATATTCCGTAATGGAAAAATATATGGAGGAGAACAAACTCAATCTTATTCTATAGAAATTCGCTCTATATTTTAACCCTTCTCCCTGTTCTATCCCCATATCCCCCAATTTCATCCATATTTCAAGATATTTTTTAAGTATTTTTGATAAACATCCGATGATGACTCATTAGAATCAATATTTTAATCGGTGGAAGTCGCTTTATTGAAATTGAGGGATCGTTTTACAAGTTTATAAAAAATAAAACCAAATAGCTATGGCTTACAATGAAATTAGGTGCCGTGTATAAGATTTGTTTCTATGTGTTCCTTTTCGGACTGATTTTTGAAAATTTATTGTCTGCCCAGACTTTAAACCTCAGAAATTATTCTGCAGAAGATGGCCTTATTCAATCCCAGATTCAAGCCATCCTTCAGGACGATGAGGGTTATCTTTGGTTTGCCACAATGAATGGCGTTTACAAATATGACGGTCATTCCTTTCTAAATTATAATCAGGATAGCGGTCTGGCTTCCAATTTTATACAATGTGCCCTTAAAGACGATCAGGGGAATTTGTGGTTCGGTCATAATAATGGCTGTTTAACGGAATATAATTGCCGTAGTAAGTCCTTTATCGTGCATTTCTTAACTTCACAACAGTCGGATGCTTCTTTAACCGTTTATTCTCTCTTTGAAGACAGTGAACACCATATCTGGGCCGGAACGGTCGGCAAAGGTGTTTTTGAAATCCAAGAAGATACCCTGCTTAATTTTCAAAAAAAGGATGGCTTAAGTAGCAACTATATTCTTGCCATAAGTGAAGATGGAAAGAACAATATCTGGTTGGGTACCGATCATGGTATCACACTTTTCAATATCCAAACAGGGCGGATTGATTCGCTTACCGCCCGGGACGGGTTACCGGTTAAAGGAGTTTCCGGTTTACTCAGGGATGATACGGGTGATATTTGGATCGGCACTAAAGACAAAGGATTGTACCTGTACAAACCTTCTGACCGATCGGTTATTCATTTAAACGCTGTTTCCAACCTTAGAGCCAAAAATATATGGGGCTTATATGAAGATTCAAATAGAGATATTTGGTTTCTCACTGAGAATCAGGGTGCCGTTCGATATATTGGAGGCAAACCTCCTCAAAAGAAAGGACAATTTGAGTTTTATACTACCCGCAACGGCCTGAGCTTTAATACCATCAATTGTGTTTTCGAAGATTCCGAGGGGAATTATTGGTTCGGAACCAATGGCATGGGAGTCTGTGAATTACGTGATGAGAGTTTTAAACTCTATTCGAAAGTGCAGGGACTTCAGGATAACAGTGTCTGGAGTATCTATGTGGATAATCCGAATCATATTTGGGTCGGAACCAATAAGGGCATTTCTGAAATCGAAATCAAATCCGGCAAAATTCGGGTTAAAAATCAATTGTTTTCTAAGCTCCAGGGATCTTTCTTAAATAATGTAAACAAAATTTTTAAGGATCACAATGGAACCCTCTGGATTGTTGTGCTAAATAAGGGACTTTATTATAAGAAGGGTTTACAGCGGACATGGAAAAAATTTCGTTTACCTGTAAGATATCGGAGCTATAAAGTTTCCAGCGCGGAAATAAGTAAGCAAGGAAGTATTTTCATCGGCACACAATACCATGGTTTACTCATTTATGACCCGAATAAAAATAAATTTAAACAGGTTAATCGTACGGGTGGATTAATCAGCAGCGATACCATCCGCGTTATTAATCGGGACCGTGACGGCGACCTGTGGATCGGAACGGAAAACGGTGGCCTGATACGGTATGACGGTTCGCACTTCAAAATTTTCAATACGGCCTTCCATTCAGCCACTTCAATTGCCAAAGGCAAAGGACAGGATATTTGGGTCGTCACCTATACGGATCAGCTGTTTTTATTGCGCAACGGTAAAGCGATCGACTATACAAAAGGGTATGGATTAGCCGGACAGACATTATATTCGGTGGTTGCCGATTCCCACGAAGTATGGGTAGGCATCAGCAAGGGGGTTGCACGTCTGAAATACGGCCTTAAACGGTTTGAATTTTTCGGAAAACAGGGTGGTTTCCCCATTGCCGAAACCAATGAGAATGCAGCCTTCCGCGATCGGTGGGGCCATTTTTGGTTCGGAACGATCGACGGACTGGTTGAGTTTGATCCTGCCAAGGTAAGAAAAAATATCAAAGCTCCCCTTATCCATATTACCGATCTTAAAATATTTCATCAATCGGCCCCGTTTCCCAGAGACGCCAAATTTCGATACAATCAAAATTATTTAACATTCGATTTTATCGGGCTGAGTTTTACGGTACCGGAAAAAGTGCGCTATCAATATAAGCTTGAGGGATTCGATCGAAACTGGTCACCCATAACGGACGCCGTGTATGCCACTTATTCCAATTTACCTTCCGGAACATACACCTTCATGGTTAAAGCCCGAAATAATGACGGCATCTGGGATAAGACTCCGGCGGCCTATTCGTTTACCATCATGCCTCCTTTTTGGAAGACCTGGTGGTTCGGAATTATCATCCTCTTTTTCGTAGGGTTTGCTATTTACCTGCTTATTTATTACCGCACGAGAAAAATCGATCAGGATCGCAGACGCCTCGAAGAAAAAGTAACCGAACGTACTAAGGAATTACAACGGGAAAAAGAGGAAGTGGAAAAAGCATATGAGGCCTTGCATGAAAGTGAAACAAAGTTCAGGTCATACACGGAGTTAGCCAGTTCGGGGATATATATTCACCAGGATGATCGCTTTAAATATGTAAATAAAGCGGGCCGACAGATTTCCGGCTATACAAATAAGGAATTGATGCAGATGAATATCTGGAATATCGTTCATCCTGATTTTAGAGAAATGATGAAGCAACGTTTTTTGGATCGAATGCAGGGCAAAAAAACCCCTGCAAGATATGAATTCAAAATCCTTACCAAAAACAAAGAAGAGAGATGGCTTGATTTCTCGGGGAAAATAATTACTTATGACGGCAAGCCTGCATTGCTTGCGACTGTTTTTGATATCACCGATCGTAAGAAAGCCGAAGAAGCCCTGATCGCAGAGAAAGAACGACTATCCGTCACATTGCGCAATATATCCGAAGGGGTAATTTCAGTCGATACGGATCATAATATAGTACTGATGAATCGAAGAGCAAAAGAATTACTGGAATGTCCCGGCGATTGTACCGAACGAAAGATAGATAAGATTTTAAAATTACGGGATGTACATACTTCGAAACCGGTGAAACCGGTGGACGAACTGCTAAATTTAAACGGGAATCCGGTCGAAGAGCGAACAGCGCTTCTGATTACTCATAAAGATCAGGAACGTTTGGTGGAATATAGTGTTTCGTTATTGAAAAATAAGGAAAGCGAAACCATGGGTGCCGTGCTTGTCTTACGGGATATTACCGAGAAACATCGTTTGGAACAGGAAGTTCTGAAATCTCAGAAGCTGGAATCGGTCGGAATTCTGGCCGGGGGTATCGCCCATGACTTCAATAATATCTTAACGGCCATTATCGGCAATTTATCATTGATTAAAATGAATATATCCCCCGATGAGAAAGTATTGAAACGTATTGAAAGTGCGGAAAAGGCCTCGGCTCGTGCCCAGGAACTCACTCAGCAGCTTTTGACCTTTTCCAAAGGAGGTACCCCGGTAAAACAACTCACTTCGATCCGGGATTTGATAAGTGATTCGGTGGAATTCATTTTAGCCGGTTCAAATGTTAAGTGCGAACTGAATTTTGATCCCGGTTTACCGGCAGTTGATGTGGATGCGGGCCAGATAAGTCAGGTTGTCCAGAACCTTGTGCTTAATGCAGATCAGGCCATGCCCGAGGGGGGAACCATCCATATTCGGGCCTACCCCGTTGCGGTCGGTAACGGCAAGAAAGCAGATTTGGATCCGGGCTCCTATGTATGTATTGAGGTGGCGGATAATGGGATCGGAATTTCCGGCGAGTATCTTCCTAAAATTTTTGATCCTTTCTTCAGCACGAAACAGAGCGGCAGCGGATTGGGATTGGCCACTTGTTATTCCATAATGAAAAAGCATAACGGCAGTATCCAGGTGAAATCCTCCTTAGGAGAAGGAACGACTTTTTTTCTCTATCTCCCGGCATCAGAAAAATCCGTTGAGAAGACTCCGGTTGAAATACCCTCTATATATAGTAAAGGCAGCGGTTCCATCCTGATAATGGATGATGAAGCGATTATCAGAGAGACGGCTACGGAAATGCTAAGTTATCTGGGATATACAGTAACCACAGTGGAAGACGGGCAACAAGCGATCGATGTGTATAAAAAGTCTCTGAACAATCAGCATAAATTCACGGCAATTATTATGGATCTTACCATACCCGGAGGCATGGGCGGGAAGACGGCTGTTCGGGAGATCCTATCTATGGATCCGGAAGCTACGGTAATTGTCTCCAGCGGATATTCCACAGATCCGATCATGGCCGATTATAAGGAATACGGATTCAGGGGACGGTTGAAGAAACCTTTTACAATTAATGAAATAGCCCGTGTTTTTACAACCCTGCGCATCGGAATGGAATGATTTTTCAGAAGGCAAGCAAGTTATCTTCCTTTAAATCTTTCCCGGCAGCCGCCTGAACAGCCAATTGATCGCAACGTTCATTTTCAGAATGTCCGGCATGTCCCTTTACCCAATGAAAAGTTACCTCGTGTCGCTCCAATAATTTTAGTAATCGCTGCCAAAGGTCCGGATTTTTCGCCTTTTCTTTTTTGTTGCGCATCCAGCTGTTTTTCTGCCATCGTTTTGCCCAACCTTTTTGAATGGCATCCACGATATAGCGTGAATCGGAATAGATTTCTATGGTGCAGGGTTCTTTTAAAGCTTCCAAACCGGCAATGATGGCCATGAGTTCCATCCGATTGTTGGTGGTTTTTTTGTATCCTGCGGATAATTCCAGTTCATGATCTCCGTAACGCAGGATGGTTCCATACCCACCCGGACCCGGATTCCCGGAACAGGCACCGTCTGTATACATTTCTACTTTTTTCAATGGGTTCTCCGTATGATAACACACAAAATTTTAGATCATATAACCGACCCTTCACTCCGGCGGGAGGGTATCCCCTTTGCCAGGAATTAGAACTAAATGAACTTAATAAAAAAACAAACAGGTTCGAAATAAAAATAGTTGGAGTGTTTTTTAAACAAATTGTATATTTTAACGTAAATTATTAAACGATAATGGAACGGAAAAGGTTGGTTGCAATTTCAAAATGCCAAGCGTAGTCACTTTGTAGGGGCAGTTGAACCGACCCGTCGAATCAAGAGCGACTTGCCGATCGATGAAGAGTAAGGCACCTGTTATTTTGCTTTCTTTCCAGCGAAGAGGCAATAAGTGCGCAGCTTTAAAGAATTGAAGGGGCCATGGAAATAAGAGATATACGATTAATTATTCCGATTATATTCTGTATTCCCGTTCTATTGTTATCCCAGAACAAGGCATCGATTAGCGGATTCGTTTTTGACCGGAACAATAAAGAAACGGTCATCGGGGCCAATGTCTACTTACAGGAATTACCTCTGGGAAGCAGTACCAACCAGAGCGGTTATTACATCATCACGGATATTCCCCGCGGTAACTATACCCTGATTTGTGATTATGTCGGATATGAGAGATTCCAATTACCTGTATCCATGAAAAAGGGTGAAAAGAAACGCATCAACATCTTTCTTAAAGAGCAGACATTGACCGGTAAAACCATCGTGGTAGCAGCCGATTCGGTTCGAATTGCAGAACGCCTGTTCCGTGAACCCATCTCGAAAATCGATTTTACACCGAGAGAAATAAAAAAGATTCCTCAGGTGGCTGAAGCGGACTTATTGCGTTCCTTACAAACGTTGCCGGGCATCGTTCCTGTTTCCGATTTTTCATCAGCTCTCTATGTAAGGGGAGGCACACCGGATCAGAATCTCTATATGATTGACGGTGCCGACGTATATAATCCGGAACATGCTTTTGGTCTTTTCTCCACTTTCAATACAGACGCTATAAAACATGTGGATTTTTCAAAAGGCGGTTTTGGGGCCCGTTACGGAGGGCGTCTTTCGTCCATTATGGATGTAACCTATCTGGATGGCAACAGAGAGCGATTCGAGGGTACGGCCTCCGTTAGTTTACTGGCTGCAAAAACCACCCTGCAAATGCCTCTGGGCAAGTCCGGCTCCATTTCCGGCTCTGTACGGCGTACTTATTTTGATAAGACGGTAGCTCCTTTTATCGATAATATTCCCAATTACTATTTTTACGATGCGAATCTCAAAGCCTATTTTGATTTGAACGCCGATAATAAGTTGAGCCTTTCCTTTTTTGGCGGACGGGATGTGCTCAACTTTCGAATAAATGAAAAGAACCAGGATAGCTTCGGTTTCGATTACGATTGGGGCAACAGTACGGCCAGCCTCTTGTGGACAAGGGTATTTACACCACGTCTCTTTTCCCGGTTTTGGATTACGGGTAGCCGTTTTTCATCGCATTTTAAAACGGCCGGTGGATTTGATATTCTGGAAAATAATAAAATTGATGACCTGACCTTAAAAGGCTATCTGGAATATGCCAAATCTTCCCGATTATTTTTTAAAACCGGATTTGAACAGAAAAATATTCACGGCACCTATTATGAAGAATTCCCCGGCGGCCTCTCTGACGTGAATCGCTATGTTTACCATACAGCGGCCTTTGTGGAAACGGAGTGGAAGCCGACACGTCTATGGGACATGAATATCGGCTTACGTTACAATTATTTTAACAGTGAACGTACTTTTCAGAATGTAGCACCGCGATTTGCTCTCAAGTATCGTCTGACCGAAACCAGTAATCTTAAATTTGCCTCCGGTGTGTATTACCAGTATCTCCATCGCATCCCCCGTGGTTTCTTTACCAGTCTGTGGACCACCTCGGACAAATATCAGGGCGCGAGCCGTGCGTATCATCTCATCAGCGGTTACCAGAAAGAATTATCCCGCAACTTTTCGCTTGATGCCGAGGTCTATTATAAAAAGTATCACCATATTTATGCTTATAATCATAATGCTCTGGTCGATTTGGAACCTGTTGGCCATACGGCTGACGGTCGTGCTATTTACGGAAACACAAAAGGTCTGTTTCTGCATGGTAACGGACAATCTGTAGGTTTGGAAGTTCTGCTTAAAAAAGATAACGGACCGGTTAGCGGATGGCTGGGGTATTCTCTGGCTCATACCCAATATACGTTTGACGGCATCAATCGGGATAAACCGTTTGCACCGCGTCATGACCGCTTACACACCATTAATTTGGTGGCCCATATGGATGTGAACCGTTCGTTGGCGGCTTTGCGTAAAAAAGTATACCATCCCGGGAAGAGCCGTTGGCTGATCAGCCTAAACCTGGTTTATATGAGTGGACAACCGCTTACTGTACCCAGTTCCGCTTATCTTACCAACTATTTTCCCGATCTGGATTCTTATCTGGCCAACACCAGGCAGGGTGGAGAAGACTACTCTATTTATCCTTCTGCTATTAATGCTTATCGTTTACCCTATTACGGAAGGATTGATCTTAGTATAACCTATGAGAAGAAATACGCATCGTGGCAGCTCTCCCCTTATTTACAGATTTACAATACCTTTAATCGGCAGAATGTGTGGTTTATCCGATATACGGATGAGAGTACCGGAGATGAGGTTATTCAGAAACCGAAGACGATCTATATGTTACCTTTTTTACCGACTATTGGCGTAACGGTTACATTTTAAAATGGATGAAAGAAGAGTATGAAAAGAAAAGATTTCGAAAATTTTAAGAAATTTCCAAAAGCTTTTAAAGTAAAGAAGCTAAATCGGAGAGTCGGGATAGGTTCTTTTTACATTTACCTTCTTCTTCTCGCCCTTCCCTGGATGTGGATGTCCTGCGGCAAAGGGGTTGTGGAAATAAGTCCAAAGAATTATCAACCCAAGATTGTCATCGAAGGTTATTTATATCCCCATCATCCGGTTGGTCGGATCAAAATTTCCCGTAATTTTCCTTTGAATAGCAAGATAAGCCGGGCAGCTTTACTGTTGCCGGATGCCCGGGTTTTTATTACCGATCTGGGAAGCAATCGAAAAATCGGATTGCTGTATGATTCCCGGGAACAAAAGTACTATGATCCCAACGATCAGTTGGATGTGGAATACGGCCGTTCTTATCGTTTGGAGGTTGCCGCTACCGTCGATGGCCGGGCTCTTCAGGCTTCAGCGGTTACTCGCGTCCCTCAAAAGGGTTTTGCCATTGATCGCAGCCGGACCCGTGATTCGCTCTATTATCTGCAAAAGGACCTTTCCGGTCGGGATGTGAAACCACAGATTTTTTTCAGCACATCGCCGGGAACGAATTTCTATGGTTTTTCCATTGTCGCCCTGGATACTGCTCTGAATAATTTTATCTTCCCACCGGAGAATCCGTTTTTATTTCCTAAGTGGGGAGTGGATCAGGTTAAAAAGAATTTTGAGAAATTGATCCAGAGCCGCGATCAGATTTTTGATGTTCTGCCCGGAAACGGACGAATGGATCGTATCCTCGAATGGTTCCATTTTATGTTTTACGGCCGGTATCGTATTGTGGCCTATGCCGGTGATGATAATATGAAGGATTATTATTTCACCTTCAAGATGGTTATGGAAATGGATGGGAATTTGCATGAACCGGTAATGCATATCGACGGAGACGGAATCGGTATTTTCGGCTCGGCCATTGCCGATACCTTGTTTTTTAAGGTGAAAAGGCCGCCCGTCGGACTTTAAAATAACGATGAATCGCACGCGCAAACGATTTTTATTATAACATACCTACCTACTTATCCGAAACAGGCATTTTGTCCCGCTCAAAACATGCTATCCGGATTGAGGGGATCAAAGAGGGATGCCTAAACCGGCCTGAAAAGCGGAAGGGCCGGTTCTTAGAATGAAAATTTAAAGCGGACAAAATACCAGCTAGGCAAGGTGCCGAATTCCGAATTTTTGATTCCTTTGGAAGGGAAAGCCAATAAATAAAGGGTCCAGTTATCGGAAACAGAATATTGCAACGAAGGACCGGCTATCCAGGAATGGTCGGTCGGATTAAAGATAATAAACAGGTCCGTCCGCCACAAAGGGGTAAGATCGTAAGCGAATTCCTGAAACAGGCTGTGCCTGGCCGGTGAGAGTTCTCCGGTAATCAATGTTTCGAATTGCCGGGCGGCCGCATTGCCGGTTGTACCCAATTCATTATACAGGTATTCCGTATGCCAATAGAAGCTGTTACTAAAGGTATAATCATAGGAAAGGGCAATCGTCCAATAGGGTTGTTTAATGTGTTTTGGGGAGAGAACAAAAGACGGTGGTTGAGGTAGAAAATAAGTGATGTGTGGTTGACTATACACGACTTCTCCGCGGAATCCACCGTCAAATAGTTGGCCTGACCAGCTACCACCCAGCCGTAAACTATTTCTCTGCCAGCCTCCAATGAGATTAAAATCATATTTCCTGTAATTAAAGAAGAACCGGGCGGCATAAATAACATCCCCGCTTGCTTTGCCCGGAGTTATCGCAAAATCAAGTTGAGAAAGCGAGCCTAAATAGTACTGCATATGCAGAGCATCCGTGCCCGGTTTCTCTTCATAATCGAAATCAAGGATATGAAAGGGATTAAATAAATCCGTAGGATTCCATACCAGACATGTTCCCCAGGCGATGCGTTGCCGTCCCAGGGTCACCTCCAGATTATTCCACGACCAGTCCAGGTAGATACGGTCGATCTCCGAAGTAGCCTGCATATCATTGGCGTTAATCCATTTTTTGTTAAGATTAAAATAGTAGTGGTTGGTACTAAAAAGATTGAAAAAGGAATTACTGTGTTTCGTATTTTTTTGCCAGACCAATAAATGTCTCGATTGCAGGGCTATCGTAAAAGCCGGGGAAGCATACCATGTCATATTAAGTCGGGTTTGCAGGGTGTTTTGGAAGTGACCCGCCCTGGAGCTGAAACCGGCAAAATTTCCTCTCTGGTAGCTGGACAGATTCTTAACATAGCCACCGATATTGAAAGAAGATTCCTGTGCAAAGAGAGTTGCGCTCAGCAATAAAAACAGAATGAGTTGTATCTCGGTAAATTTTTTATTCATTGCTTTTTCTATACTCTATAACCGATGTTGGTCTATTTTCTTGATTCCGGGATGGATTCATCCCGGCTAACTTTTCCGTCTTCCAGGGTAACGATTCGTCGGGCGCGTTTCATTACCTTCTGGTCATGGGTGGAAAAAATAAAAGTCATCCCATATTTGCGGTTCAATTCTTCCATAAGATCCAGAAGCGATTCCGCCGATATACTGTCCAGATTTGCGGTAGGTTCATCGGCCAATACAAAGTTGGGATGGGAAGCCAGGGCCCGGGCCACGGCAACCCGTTGTTGTTGACCGCCGGAAAGTTGCGAAGGCCGACTGTTGATTCGGTCACCGAGTCCTACGGATTCCAATAACTCGATAGCACGTCGCTCGCGATCTTTTTTCGGAATATTTTGCAATAACATGATGAATTCCACATTTTCTTTGGCCGTTAAAACCGGAATCAGATTGTAGGCCTGAAAAACAAACCCGATATGGTGCAGGCGGTAATTAACCATTTCCGCAGAAGCCATGGTGGCAATGTTTACGCCGTCTATGGAGACAGATCCTCTGCTGGGTTTGTCCAGCCCGCCGATAATATTCAGCAATGTTGTTTTACCCGAACCGGAGGGACCCACAATGGCGGTGAATTCGGACTTTTTAATAGTCAGATTTATATCATTAATAGCGTGTACAGGCACGGAGGTGCTATTATATATTTTTTCAAGATCTTTAATTTCGATTAAAGCCATATTGCGAATCTCCTTCTTAATAATATGAGCCCTCTATGGTTCGTCCTTTTAAAAAGAGCGGATAGCCTCCGCAGGCAACAGATGGGTTGCCTTCCAGGCCGGATAAAGCGCCGCCAGATTGGCAGCTATTAAAATCATAACCGTTAATATCAAATACATAGCCAGCGGTAAGGTCGGATACAGAATGGAAGAAGAACCGAAGCTTTGCAGACTGGCCGCATAAAAAGAAAAATCAATACCTGAATGACCGGTAAGGGCAATGGTCAAATAACTGATTAAGATGCCTGCCAGTCCACCGGTAAAAGAAAGCAGCACGGTTTCTAAAATCAGCATTGAGACCACTCTGACCTTTTTCATCCCGATGGCTAACAAAATACCAAATTCACGTGTCCGTTCCACTACGGACATAAGCATGGTGTTGGTAATACCGAAAAGCAGGGCCAGCAGAATAATGCCCACAAAAACATAGGAGTACAAATCCATCGTTTCCGATAGGAAAGAGAGCTCGGGTGCGATTTCTTTCCAGTTTTGAATTTGTAACTTCGGATAGCGATCTTTTAATTGTTTCTGAACCGCCGGAATGAGCGAACTGTTTTGCAGGCGAATGGCAATTTCATGAATGAAAGGTTTGCCGTCTAAGGTTGCAAAAAGGTCCTTTTGTCGCAAAAAGACGGTCAACTCGTCAAAATTAGATGAGGCGGTTTGAAAGATGCCAACGATGCGGCAAGCCATGTACGTAATGTCCCCGTTTAAATCTTCAAAACTTAAAACAATTTTTTTATGTAATTTTAGATTCAATCGGTTGGCCAACCTACGGCCGATGATAATCGGATTTTGCAGTTCGCTCCCGAAATATGCGCCTTGTTTCATTTTTTGAAACATGCGTGTGGTCTGCCGTTCCTGTTGGGGTTGAATTGCGAAGATATTCACTCCGAAGGAGGAGGTTGGCGAGGAAGCCATGCCCTGAATGACGGTACGTCCCGAAACACCTTTGATGCCGGACAAAGAACGTATTTTGCCGACCAGCCCCGGCCCGTCGGGTATAAATTCTTTGATATCCTTATCTTTTGTAAAGTGGGATTGATGAATTTGGATATGCGCCAGGTCACGATTAATGGCGGTTTCGACAATGGATTCACTCATCCCCACCATCATGGCATCGGAAAATAAACCGCCCCACAAGCCGAAAGCAATCGCTACTACGATGATGAGGCTTCTTTTTTTATTGCGCCAGATATTTTTCCAGGCAAGCGATAATAACATAATCGTCTCCTATGATAAAATCTTTAGTGTTATGAAGATTTCAATACAAAATTAGGGAAATCTTCAAAAATTAAATTCTCTTTTAAGGTCATATATATAATGTCCAATAATTTTCGAGACGTAGCAATAAT
>Ga0256841_1000444_pt1 | contig 42948 bp, 33 predicted proteins | sample 356308metaG_FD_185971 | JGI IMG/M metagenome (GOLD analysis project Ga0256841, IMG submission 185971) | Hydrothermal vent microbial communities from Mid Atlantic Ridge, Atlantic Ocean - 356-308 | ecosystem: Environmental > Aquatic > Marine > Hydrothermal vents | place: Atlantic Ocean: Mid...
AGACATCGCGAGAATCCCGCACCCACTTTATGATAATGTTTTCGAGTTAATATCGAGATGTATGGCTTAAAGTGGGTGTGGGATACGAAACAATATCCTTGGGATATCAAAGCCTTAGCGATTGCTTCTCCCGCACCTACTTCAGATACGATTATTTGCCATTGCCCCTACAGTTCGCAGGAAGTGGGTGCGGGATCGCAATGACTCTGCCCCGGTTTTTGTTTGACGCAATACGTTAGGAAGCGAACTACTCCCTTTGCAAAATGGCAGTGAAGAAATCTGGAAGACCGATGAATCGGTTAAATGCTAATCCTTGGAACATGCGCACGGTAAAATCCACGGGCTCCCTGGAGATAGTAATCTCTTAACATGGCCTAGATAGCCCATGGACAAATCCGTAGGGCTTTAATCTGCCGGGTTAAGCTCTCTTTCTCTCGGGAACACAGGGAGATACCGATAGGAAAGAGAAATAATCAGCATCCCGTAAGCAATCATGGCGATGGTTGGTGCCCATTCCTGCCATGTCGGTATGTAGACCCTGAATTTCTCAAACGGTAAAACCGGGATTGACAAAGTTTGTACGGTGAATACGAAGCGATTAACCACCACGCCAACGCAGTCGAGGAAAAGAGCTCCAAAGAGAATAAAATTGTTTTGTCTCAGCTTTGGTACAACTAGAAGTATGGCGGGCAGGATGCCGCAGATTCCAAGCTCTAGAACAAGTAGCCAGAAACCATAAGGATCGTGGTAAAACTTGGAGATTTTCAGGCCAAAACTTGGGACGGTTTTAAATGCCCAGTAAAGGGTGTCTGCAATCTTAAGGGTTATATATATTGCAAGTAACCATCCTTCAAGCTTGGCGATAAGCTCATACACTGAGTCATCAACAAGCTTCTTGTTGGTGATGGTCTCAAGGAGCTTGCAAATCAAGGCTGTGAATGCCGGGCCTGCTGCAATGGCGGAGGAAATAAAGAGGAAAAACGTCCAGGGCCAGATCAGAAAACCGGTCCTGTAAGCGAAGGGTCTCGCAAATAAAACACCCCACATACCACCGAGAGAGCCTTGGTGGAAAAAGCTTAAGAAAGTACCGGTTAATGCAAAGACAATCATTATTTCGTGCAGGTTATGGCCAAAGTGGTGCAGTACCTTAATCTGGTCTAGTTTCCTGTTTTCCAGGATGATAGGAATGTATTCGATTATCAAAACCATGCAGTAGCATGTGATGCAGAAGATTACCTCGGTTAGCATGGAATGAACGTTGGCATGCCAGTATCCAAACCAGCCCCTGATGGGTTGCCCTATATCCAGAGCAAGAACAAGCATGGCACCGGTATAACAGATAAATCCTATGATAACCGCGAGGTTTATTATCTTTTTAATTTCCTTAAGCGATTTAAACCATCTTGATAACCCGTAGAAGAGGAAACCTGAGAAAAAAGCACCTGCGCCTAGTGCAATTACTCCCAGGTCTGCAGTGATCCAGAGTCCGAACCCGAACACGTTGTTAAGTCCGGTGACGTTCAAACCTTTCCAGAGTATAATAATACCCGCGTATACTCCCCATCCAATTACCGCAAGTATGATCAAAACCCACAAAGCAAAAACTGGAAACGGGCATCGTTTTACGCCTTCGGGAATCAAATCTTTATCCATTTTTTACCCCTTAACCTCGTTTATTGACCTATTTCAGGTCGTTATCTCCCTGTTTTCTTACCCATTCGTGGCTACTTAGGTAATAGACCTTCGGTTCGGTCTTTAATTTCTCAAGCAAACGAAATGCTCTCTTATCCTTGGAAAGTTTTGCGACTTCGCTTTCAGGATCATGCAGATTTCCGAAAACAATGGCTCCTGTTGGACACGCTTCAACACATGCCGGAGTGTATTCAATTCCTTTAGGGTTTTCGCCGTTTACCCTTGCCTTGTCCTTGGCCTTCAAGAGCCTGTGGCTGCAAAAGGTACATTTTTCTACGACCCCGCGCATACGGGTGGAGACGTCAGGGTTGAGCATTTCTACCATGTCTTTTGGCCAAGTGGGATCCCACCAGTTGAAATTTCTTGCATAATATGGACATGCGGCCATGCAGTAACGACAACCTATGCATCTGGGATACACCTGGTTGACAATGCCTGTCTCTTCGTCTCTCTGGGTTGCGTTTACCGGGCACACGAAGGTACAAGGTGAGTGATGAGGCGAATCGCAATGCATGCATGGCCGTGGCAAAATGACATGCCGGTGTTCCGGATATTTTTTTCCGTTTTCCAACTTGTAAATTCTCATCCAGTTGATGGACCTGGTCTTAATGGAATCGTCCTTCAAGAACGAAATATTGTTCTCTTCCTGGCATGCTACGGCACAAGCCATGCATCCGGTGCATTTGTCCAGATCTATCACCATTCCATAGCGAACTGACGATTTCTCGTGTTCTTTTTTGCTCATTATCAACCTCTATCCTATAGCTTGGTCAATTTAGCCCGTGTTGCCCACCACGTGCCTATCCCCGTTACCGGGTCGAGCTGTACCTCGGTTAATTTGTTGGCATTAACTCCTTTACCTTTTATATATTCGTCGAAGGCACTGTGTCCCAATCCCCTGGCCATGGCAATAACACCAGGAGCAACCTGCTCAGATAGATGTACTTTTACAATGCCCTTACCCACAGGTGTTTCCACGGTCACCCTTGCTCCCTCACTCAAACGAGCTTCTCGTGCCGTGGCAGGATTAACATGAACGAAAAGCTCCTTACGCTTGAGTAACGTATCGTCCAGTAGTTTTGTCATGAAAGGTGGATTAGCCACGCGGCAACTCGTAAGTTGCATAATTTCATAAGGTATGAGCAGATAGGGAAATTTATCCTTTTTACCAGATGGTTCCAGAGGATAAAAATTAGCAACGAACAATCTGTCGTTCCATTTCTTAAATTTATCTCGCTTGAGCTTTTGTACGTAAAGTTCAAGTTTACCTGACGGTGTTTTAAACTTGGTTTCCGACGTGGTGTCGGGTAACTTAACCCAGAAAGCCCCTGATGTCAGTTTTTTCCAAAGTTCGTCGGCGGTCTTGAAATTTGGCTCTAACCGGGCATGGGTGAGCATCACCCTGGAGACGTCTTCGCCTTCAAGGGCCCTCCCCTCACTCGCTTCTGCAATGCCTTCCAGTCGCCATTTTAGAACGGCCTGGTAGTCCGACCAGGGAAAGTTCTTAACAATTTCACCACCAAGGGCTTTTGCTATCCTGATTAAAACGTCACCGGTATGGCGAGTCTTTTTTACCGGGTTTAATACAGGTTTGCTAATTCCGTAAAATGCAAAAGGAGATGTGGCGGGAGTTATAAAATCGTCCCAGCGCTCAAGCGGAGTATGGTTGGGTAGTATGAGGTCTGCGTTAATCGATGATTCATCAAGAAAAGAAGAGAATGAAACCACGGTGTCTATTTTACTAATCGCTTCTGAGTAAGCCTTCGGTTCTGCAAGGCAGTAAGCCGGATTGGCTTCGTAAAGAAAAAGTAACTTTACCTGGCTATGTTCGGACCCTGCAATCTCCTCCAAGGCTGCATATATCGCATTTCCGGGAAACGGAAATTCTTCGAGGGTATCCCTTCCTATCCTTAGTTCTTCCAGTTCTTTCCTGTGCGTTCCTTCTGTTAGTGCCTCTTCGAAGGGCTTGAGGGGTACCGGCGGCTGATTGATGACACCACCTGGCTTGTTAATGTTTCCTAAGAGGGCATTTAGAGAGATAAAAGCCATTTCTTCATAGAAGTTCGCCGGGTTGTTTTGAGAACCAGTGCCCCAAATTGCAAGTGAGGGCCCCTCCTTCGAAAATTTCCGTGCCAGCTGCGCTATCTTTTCCGCTGGCACTCCTGTTAACCCTGCAACCTTACTGGGGGAGTACTCTTTAAGAACGTTTGCCTTAAAACCCCTGTGCTTGTTGCCTTCTTTGTCCTCCCAGTCTTCGAAACCAAAGCAGTTCGCTTCAACAAACTCCCTGTTGTAGAGTCCTTCCTTAACAATTACGTGGCATAGTCCAAGGGCAAGTGCAGCCTGCGTTCCGGGCTTGACGGGGATCCACTGTGTTGCCCTGGAAGAAGTAATCGATTCACGCCAGTCAAAATGTATATACTCCGTTCTTCCGTCTTGGACTGCTTTAATAAACGTTTTTTGATTACGGACCGGCGAGCCCCAGCCTTCCAGTAAACTAGCTCCAAAATTGAGAATTAATTTCGCTCTTTCAATGTCAAATCCAAGAGGCTGGTTGAAGCCCTGCATTGCCATGTTTACTAACTTCTGGTTATCTACCGCTGATGGCATATGAAAGTGATTCGGTGAACCGTAATTAAGAAGAAAATAGTCTATGAATTGAACCATCGAGCCGCTTGTATCCCCGGTAATCCACGCAACTGCATTGGTTTCACTTTCGTTGTCAAGCTTTTTCAGTGTTTTTACTATCTCTCCGATAGCTTCATCCCAGGAAATGGGTTTAAGCCCGCGGATGTCACCACGCCTGGAAGTTTGTTTTAAAGGTGCCGGTACTCTGGCAGGGGAATATTGGAACTGAAGCCCTGAACGCCCCAGGGGGCATAGTCCACCCATGCTTAAAGGTGAGTTGGGATTTCCGGTAATTGATACCGCCCGCTTGGCATCAATTAAGCGCACCTTTATTCCGCAGCCTCCCGGACAGAAACGGCAAATGGAATAATCCCACGTGGTTTCCCCGGGCTGCGACTTTGGACGCCAGGACCAGTTCTGGCTCCAAATTGCCGTGTCATCAGCCAGTTTCCAGGGCAGAGGAGAAAGAAGAGTCCCTCCTATTGCACCTGCGGTGAACTGTAAAAAAGCTCTTCGGTTAATTTTCATCTGCCTATCCCTATTTTACTTTTTAAACATGGTTATGAACAATCGTTTCACGCATGCTATTTGTGACAAACATTACAAGCGTTATTGGCGCCTTTATGTGCGTGGCAATCTTCGCAGACGTACATCTTCATCGTACTGTAATGGTATCCGGTGAGCCTGTTAATCCTTACAGGCGGCGGTATTTTCTCCTTTTTTACGTCACGGTGACAGGTGGTGCAGGGCAAAGGTTTTTCCACCTTTAAATGAGCCGCATGGGAAAAGTACACGTTGTCAGGTTGCCATTGGTAACGCAACCACGGGACTTCCTTGTTTTTCTGAACGTATTGTTCGACAAATTTTTTTTCTTCAGGGTTCTCCCCTTGGACTTCCTCGTGACATTCCGTGCACGTTTCAAGCTTGGGAATGCCGGAATAAGTTCCGTCGTCCCTGAAAAAATGGCAGTTTTCGCATTCTAGTTCAGCGTGGTCTTCCAGGGCATGGCTAAATTTTATCGGTTGTTGATTGACAGAATAGAGAATTTTGGGGAATATAACCCAGCCGAAAACCGATGCGATAACAAAACCGGCGATGAAAAAAAGGAATCCGCTTCCAGCGGATTGACCCTTGGTAGATGATTTCTTTTCCATGCGGACCTCTGGTTCACACTTTTGATAGTTAATAATTTGATATATTCATTACCGCAAAAACTTGTGACGCCAAAATACTCAAGAAATCGGGTATGGGAGAGAACGTAAAATCAAATCGAGGCATAATCAATTAAATAAAAATTTCACAAAAGCATCCATACACCTTTTAATATGGTTATGTCAAGGAAAAATTGCATTTAACCGGTAACAACTCGAGTAGTATCCAGATAAGTTAACTACGATTTTTTGTAGGATACGTGGCTATGGATATCAGGAGATTGGAAGTTTTTTGCAGAGTTGTTGAAAACAAGAGCTTTTCCAAGGCGGCAGAGGAAGTATACCTGTCACAGCCAACGGTAAGCGAACACATACGCTTACTTGAGCAATTCCTGGGGGAAAGACTTCTTGATAGGATGGGAAAGACAGTGCTCCCTACCCAAGCAGGGGAGATCCTGTACCGATATGCCAAGGATATTCTCGCTACGAAGGAAAAAGCTATTTCAGCTATTAAGAGTTTCAGGGGCGAGATCTCAGGAAAACTAACCCTAGGGTGTAGTACGATCCCTGGTACTTATATCATCCCTTATTTTATTGGCTCCTTCATACACAAATTCCCGGAGGTGGAAGTTAAGCTATTTACAAGCGACTCCCGAGACATAGTTCACAGAGTGGCAAGGGGAGAGCTTGAACTGGGTGTTGTGGGGGCTATATTTGGCTCGGGTAAAGTCCATTTCGACGAGATCCTGGGTGATGAACTTGTTTTAACCGTGTTTCCTGGGCATGAGTTGCTAAAGAAAGAGCGCCCCACGCTTTTGGATCTTAAAAAATATCCTTACATAAACAGGGAGTACGGTTCAGGAACTAGAAAGTTTGTGGAAAAATATCTCGGAGAAATGGGTATTGAATTAGGTGATCTGAACATAGTGCTGGAAGTAAGTAGCACAGAAGCCGTTCGGCATGCTATCAAGGCAAAGGTGGGAATGTCTTTTCTTTCGAGGCGAGCGGTAGAAGATGATTTAGACTGCGGATCACTGGAAATAGTTCACCTTGATGATATAAAGATGGTGAGGCATTTTTACCTTGTTCGACTCAGGAAAAGAACACCATCAACGATACTCAGTGCTTTTGTTGGTGAGCTTAAAAGATGGAGTAAATTACAAGACCCTGATTCCGATGCCGTTTAATATTTGCACTTACAATGTTTGGTCTAGTAATATGAATCTACGGTTAACCGGGTAACTATTGATTGTTAGCCTTCCAGAGACGTATCATATGAGAGAAATAAAGTATTACAAGAAGCCTGAGCTTAAAAGTCCGATTCTTGTTGCGGGATTCGGAGGCTGGGCCAATGCGGGAGATGTTCCCAGCCGCAGTATTTCATACCTCACCCAAAAACTAAATGCCCCTATATTTGCAGAGATTGAACCGGACCCTTTTTTTAACTTCGAGGCCAACAGGCCAATGGTTGAAATACAGGGCGGTCAAGTAGTTTCCATAATGAAGCCCAAGGGGCGATTTCACTTCCACGAGGCTGGGAATAAAGGAACGGACCTCATTATTTTCTACGGAGACGAACCGCATTTCCACTGGAGCGACTACCTGGAAATCTTTCTTGATTTTGCCCAGAAGCATAATGTTTCTCTCGTTATTACTCTCGGGAGCAACTATGATCAGGTTCTTCATTACGAAGAAAGGGTGTCAGCGGTGGTGTCAAGCACTTCCGCAATGAACCTGGCTCGTAAACTATCGTTGCCTCTCCTGGAATACAGCTCCCACGGTTCGATATCCTTGCTTCTTATATCCGAAGCCGAGTCCCGGGGGCTAGATGCGCTTGCGCTCTGGGCGCATGCACCTTTTTACATCCACGGAACTAACTACAAGTTATGTGCCAGGGTAATAGAGACCATTTCTGAAATATCGGGTGTAGAGCTTGAAACTGCGGAATTGAGAACTGCGTGGGAAACCTTGGAACAGCAAATCAACAGTCTTGTTGAGAAAAATGAAAAGCTTCGTCAACAGATAAGGGAAATTAGCAAGATGACCGGTACGGAACCTTTTAGCCCGGGAGGGACACTACAGGATTCCAAGGTCATTCGCCTAGATGAGTTCTTGAAAAAAAAGGACGAAACGGAAAAATCCTAGGTAAGCGATACCCAGGTTTTAAGGGGAATGGGGGTTTTCATTTCCATTTTTCCAGTAAACTGCGGAGTTCTTCAGGTAGCCTGGTTGGTTTTCCTTCAAATGTTACGCAAACCATGTTAATGATAGCTTCGGTGCATATTTCGTTTTTTTCTGGCCTGGAAATTTCCTGGCGCAAAGTCAGGCTCCTGCTTCCCATTTTCTCCACGTGAGTCGTGATTTGGACTTCCTCATCGTAATGAAGAGGCTTTCTATACCTGCAATTCAACTCCACAATGGTAAGGTGCATCCCTAACGACATGATCCTTGGATATGGAAAACCGATGCTTCTCCAAAAATCATCCCTGGCGATTTCGAATAGATGGAAGTAGTTCCCATGATAAAGGGCGTTTCCGAGATCAATTTCGTATAAAGGAATTCTATAAATAATGTGATGCTTTCTTTTCATTTCTGTCATCTTAACTCCCACTGAAAATGAAGAATTCCCTGGGTCCAGATGGGCTTCTTGCACATTGCATCTTCGGCCAAGGTGAACAATCACGGATTCAGGCTATTATCAGATTTTTTAAAGTCCATTTCAAGCTCTTATCCTAATTTTCGCTTCTATGTACAAATCCTACTTGTTCTGTTAAAATTGTAATGCAATTTTGGTTTACGTTAACTTGTTGATCTGGGATAATTAACATAATAATATTCAAAATCGTTTGAAATAAAGGAGAAACTAAGATCGAGAGAACTTTAACCAGGAGAAAAAGAAATACGATAAGAGAAGACACAAGAACATTGAAACCAAAGGTGGAGAGATTACATATTTCGGCAAGCCTTGCTCCTGTGCTGGAAAAAATTGGTGTTCCGGAAGCGGGAGAATTTGTTCCTGACCAGTTTCAGTTGGAAGCCCTTTCGTTGCTGGAGCATGTTGATGTTATAGTTACGGCACCAACGGGGGCGGGGAAAACGTGGATTGCTGAAAAGGCAATCGAGAGAGTTTTTGAAGCGGGTGGACGTTGCTGGTATGCCTGCCCGTTGAAAGCTTTATCCAATTCGATATACTCGGAATTTGGTAAAATATTTGGGGAACAAAACCTTGGTATACTTACTGGAGATCGAAAAGAAAACCCAAACGCTCCAATTATAGTCGGAACCACTGAAATATTGCGTAACCAGCTCTACGATGCCATGTCAGAAGGGGAAGATTTACCGGTTGACCTCGTGGTTCTCGATGAAGCTCATTACATAGGCGACGAAGAAAGGGGAGTGGTTTGGGAAGAGGTGTTGATTTACCTTCCGACCAGGGTTAGGTTATTGCTTCTATCCGCAACCATTCATAATGCCAGGCAAATTGCAGACTGGTTAACGTGGCTGAGAAGTGTTCCGTGCGACCTCGTATGCGTGGACGAAAGGCCCGTTCCTATCTACCCGTTGTTTCTTTTCCCGGAGGGAGAACTTTGTCCTCTAAACGGGAAAAAAGGCGTGTTGCCTAAAATTCTTAAAAAATCGAGCCAATACTATGGGAAGAGACGAAGACGAACATCGTTCCCTTCCGTTGTTCAGATCCTCAATTATTTGGAGCAGGCAAATCTTTTGCCGGCTATATTTTTTTTCAAATCGAGGAGTGATTGTGACAGAGCAGTTGATCAATGCCTGTGGTCACTTAAAAAAGGAGACCTCGAAAAGAAGGAAGTGGACTATGAGTTTGGTTCCGAACTGTTAAGGTTTCTCGACAAAAAACCTTTTCTGAAGGATCACCGCCAGTTGCCGGCACTGGTAGAAGCAAGGGTTGGGGCTCACCACGGAGGACAGCTTCCCATCTGGAAGGTCTTGCTTGAAACCATGATGAAGAAAGGCCACCTTAAGGCGATTTTTTCCACGTCAACGGTGGCGGCAGGTGTTAACTTTCCCGCCAGAACAGTGGTTCTGTTCCAAAGCGATCGATTTAACGGGGAAGGATTCGTGGAATTGACATCTACCGAGTTGCTACAAATGACCGGTAGGGCCGGACGGCGTGGCATGGACAAGATAGGGTTTGTACTACTTTATCCGGGGCCGTACCAGAGGCCTGAGGTAATCCACAACCTGTTAAAATCCCCTCCTGGATCGGTGGAGAGCCAGATTAAGGTAAATTTCAGCATGGTACTTAATCTCTTGCTGTCTCATAAACCCACCGAGGTTATGGAGATTTTTGCAAATTCTCTTGCCACGTACCAGAGCATAGCGGCACAGGGTGATTTGCTGGAAAAAAGAGATAGGATTAGGGATAAGATTGAAGCGTTACTAACTGACGCCTACTGTTCAAACCTTGACGAATTGTTGCTCGTACGGGATAAGTACAAAAGTACCGTAAGAGATCTTGAGCGCGTTTCAGTTGAGATAGCACGGGAGTCAAGACTGCTTGCGCTTGAGCCCCACCTTGTTCCGGGTTCCGTTTTCAGAACGGCAAAAGGGGATACCTTTGTGGTCGTGGACAGGGAAAGGAAAAGAGGGCGTGAAGGAGTCCGTTGCTGGCGCCTTACGCCAATTTTTGAAGGTAAAAGTACCAAGGCCAGGTCATACTGGTTGAGGGTTGAAAAAATAACCAGCATCCTTGAGGATTTAGTAAAATTGCCTGACGAAGTAGGGAGGGTGTTTCCGGACTCGTGGATGAAGCTTGTTAAAGAAGCGTGCCAGGAAGCAAGATTTATTTCTGTTGATGAGCTGAAACCGGATGAAACCAGTGATAGGTGGAAAGAATTGATTGCAAAAGAACATGAAATCAGGGGCTTATTGGAGAAGTTACCGTGTCATAAGTGTTCTTTGCGTTTTACCTGTGTTGAGGGCAAACGATCTAAACTAAGGAAACTGATCAAGAAGTCGATGGTTTACGAGAAGCAGCTTCATGCAATTCAGTATCACCTCTGGAAAGAATTCCAAAGGCACCTTACGCTTTTAAAGAATGAGGGGTATGTCACAGCTGGTGGCGAATTAACCTCTGATGGAATTTGGGCTTCTAGGTTGCGTCTTGATCAGCCTCTGTTGGTTTCCGAATGCATAAGGGGAAACCTTTTCCCGGATAATGATCCCGTACTTTTGAGTGCCTTGATGGCACCCTTTGTAAACGATAGAAGAAGTGACAAAGGAGGAGATTACGCCGCCCATCGAGGTAATGGCCACCTTTATCGACGGTTTTCCAGGCTAACGAAACGGCTTAACCCTCTAATCCGGCGTCTTAACAAGGAAGGATTTCCGTGCAATCCGCTCTCGTTTTGGCCGGCTTTGACCATCTACTTGTGGGCATCGGGAGAATCCTGGGACGAAACGAGGCTTGAATGTGGAATCGACGAGGGGGATCTTGCCATGTTAATATTCAGAACTGCCGATAATCTTAGACAACTTACAGCGTTGTCTGAAACTCACCCTGACCTGGCAAATTGTGCCGAGGAAGCAATCAATTTGCTTCTGAGGGAACCGGTCTGTTATGATTAGACGCAGGACTTAAGATTGCAAGGGGGTAACTATCATACTAAGGGGAAGTAAAACCACAGTATTTCTTCTACCGGTCTTCCTGGTTATTTTAATGTCTGTGTTTACAACGGGGGCGAAAGGGAAGGAAACATCAAGGAAAACAGACCTGAGTATTAAGCTTACCACTTGCCCGGACTATGTTGTTCCGGGGGAAACACTTCGCAATAAAATACGGGTTACTGCAATCAATTCCGGGGATAAGGCCGTTGAGGCTACCGTGGAGCTCATTTTGAGTCGCAGAAAAGATTATGTTTGCCCGGTGCCATTTGCCGTTTACTGCCCTACCTACAAAGATTATGTTCTTTTAAAAGGTGGTCGAATGCTCGTATCTCTTCCTCCCGGCGCCACGGAGATCACCTTTAAAGGTTCCAACGCCATTCCGCCTGATACAAAAGAAGGAGTTTATTACATTGGCGCCGTTATTGATGCAGGGAACATGGTCCCTGAAACCAACGAAAAAAACAACGCATATTTTAAAAAGGTTTACGTTACTAAACAGGTCCCCAAGGATCAGAAACCAGACCTTGAAATAACCACTGCTGATGTGGTTGTAACCCCTAAAAGAACACCCGATGTTCCTGTGATGGTGTTTACGGTAACCGTGGAAAACAAGGGTAAAGGTATCTACAAGGCATTACCCGTTCCGGCAACGCTCAGGGTTGAAGATAGCACAAAAAAATGGACTGCAGAACTTGCGATACCAACCCTGATGCCCGGGGAATACGTTGAGCTGGCCTTGCCTCTGATGGAGTACAAAAAAGATCCTTCCTACATGGCCGGGGGAAGGGTTCACAAATTTTACGTTGTAATTGATTCGGGTAAAATCCCTGAGAGTAATAAAAAAAATAACGTATACGGACCTCTGGAAGTGACAATTCCGAAAGTAAAACAAAAAGTACAGAAACAGGAGTTTCTCCCGGACCTAGTGGTAAAGGATATTGTTTTTGTAAAAGAATGTATCGTCGGAGTGATATTGCAAAATGCCGGAAAGGGTAAAGTTCCGGATAGCGTTTGGGAGACTCAGGATGGAGAAAAAGCTCGGGTTGTTCTCTACTTGTTCGACAAAAAATGGAGCGATAAATCTATCACCGAAGTAGACCCCATGAGGCAACTTCAAGAGCCCGGAAGTGAAATGATCTACAAACCCGGATTAAAGATAAGGGTTAAAGGTAGAATTAAAGTGGCCATAGATCCGTTAAACTTTGTAAAGGAAGAGAATGAAAAAAATAATAGTAAAACAGTGACCCTTTTTTGCAAGCGCAGACCTGATCTTCAAATATCCCGAATACTTGTGATTCCCAAGAGACCAAGGGTAAAAAAACCTGTGGAACTGCACATAACGGTTAAAAATACAGGGAAGGCTGCTGCAGGGAAAAGTAGTATTGCGGTATTTGTGGGCAACGAACGCAAACCGAAGCTTTTTGATATTTCAAGGCTTCGCCCCGGGAGATCCGCTACCATCGTCAGAACTGTCAAGTTTGTTAGGGCTGAAAGAAAAAAACTTGTTGCGGTGGCGGATTATCGAAACGAGGTTAGAGAGCTTAAAGAGAGTAACAACAAAAAGGTAGCGTTTTTCAAAGTTTACAAGTAAACCGAGCACTGCAAATGCCCGTAGTAGCTTTTATTCGGTGGATTTACCAGGTAGCTTAAATTTTCTTGACTTTTTCACTAGTTGCAGCTAAATTCGATCTAACATTTTGGTTTTTAATGATTTTTCAGTTTTGATGCGTATTTGAGTTTCATTTTCCGTCGTTAAGTCAGGGCGGTGATTCCTCGCTAAGCAAGGTATCATTTGTTTTGATCATTCCTATTTTGGCCTGGAGAAAATCGGTGGTAGCTTTGCAAGAAATAAAGACAATACCATTTTATGGGTATGCCCGTTTGCATCTTTGTCTGAGGACACCCCCTAAGGGTGTCCCGCTGGAGAATGTTCCCGACCCTTTTGTTAGACTGTCAAAGATGGATCCAACGGGGCGCTGGTTTGTCGGAATAGTAAAAACTGATCTTGGTAATCCACTGATGCCCGTTGCAGTACGTATTTTGAGAGACACCGTAAGCGGGGGGGGAGACGGAAATGTCTCAAATGCCAAGATAGACAGCTTATGGGAGCAGGAACACATACTTTCATCCGGTATCTCAGAATATTCCGGCTCCGTCTACACCTTCTCTTTCTGTGAAGCAAAGGGAGGGAAGATCAGGAAGAACCTTCCGCTTTTGTTTTGCAAGAGAAAGAAAGGCTTTTTCTCCCCGGTATGCCCGTACTGCGGGCGCAAGATGACGGAGTGCAGGGAAGATGATTTATTGAGCCAGGTGTCTCTAAAGCCCTATTCTAAAAGCCTCAGGAGATATCTGTACTGCCCGGATTGTTCTCCTGAAGGCAGATACAAACCGGCTTTCTTTGCAAAGGAATTGGTGGAATCAGAAAAAAGCAATCCGCTTGTAACGGACAGGTTTGGCCTTATTTCCTTGTGGTCGAAGGCTGAGTTCAAGCCTTCGGAAGATAACGTGCTTCCATGCGTGAAATGTGACTCCCTTGAAAGATGTTTCCCACAGGAGAAGAAACTGGGTGAAGCGGCCAAGCTTTTGTACCCGTTTTCCTTTTATGATTTCTATGCCTCGGTCCGTGCTTTTGCCCCGTTTAGCCTCGAAACCGTGTCAGAATTGATTGGGGGAAAACCGGTGGAAGAAGTGCACGAGCTGGCAAAAGGTGCCCGAGACGAAATTGGTACGAGAATCACGAAGGATCTGTTGAATCTGGTGAAAGAAAGGCCTTTTTACTTCTCTGCAGAAGTTGGCACATCGTGTCCATCTGCCACTGAAATCTTTGCACTGAAATTGAATCTTTATTATCAAGTAGTTAAATATGTAGCATCGGCCTGGAATATTACGAAATCACCTCTGATTGTTATCAGCCCTGATAATTTCTCGGTAACTCTCTTAGACAGTAACCCGTTTTTACCGATATCGTGGAGCCTCAAAGTCGAACCATGTTACCTAACTTCTGTCCTCTACAAGCACCTTGCTTTTGGCGAACCGGAACGCCCGGAAGAAGAAGATGCCCCGTTGTCTCCCCTTTTCAGCGTTAGGCCGGAGTTTATGAAGGTTGACCCTAAGAAAATTGGGAAGAAAATTTACGGTAACCTCCTTATCGACAAGTGCGAATTGCTAGATTCGGAATCCAGGGTTAAAATTTTGGGTTCCATTAGGGTTTCGGGATCCCAGGTAGCCCTTGAGGAGTCTGGTTTTATTAGGGTGGAGCTGGGTTTTGAGCAAGGATTTTCAAGAAATCTTTCCGTGATGTTCCAGGTTAGGAGGGCGACTCCGACGGAAGCCGATCTTGTTTCTGTTCCGTTGTCCTTGAATGTAGACGAGATACAGCAGTTTCAGATTTTGGAAAGCCAGCCCCCATTTGAAGTGGGTTTTCAATTTCTGCCCAGCTACACGGTTTCAACAGATCTTTACTCGGTTGGTCTCATGGGCCTAAAGCTTTTTCTGTGTAACCGGAAACAGTCCCTTGATGATGTTTTGAGCAGGATTGAGGAACGGAAAGACAGGATCAAAGAACGATTGGTCGATCCCGAGGTACTGGAAAATCCTCAGGCGTTTTTTAACGGGTTGGAAGAACTTGAAGAATTACTAGATAGTTCCAATATTTTCTATGAAAGTGCTGAAAAAGGAAAAACAGCGTCTGATCTCAATAGGTCTACCTGGAATAACCTTTTGTATTGCCTCGTAAAGATGATTTTCTCGTCTCCCGGTACAGGATATCTCAGGGATGAAACTGTTGACTACTCCGGGGTGTGGAAGGCCGTTATTAATGACCTTGAAGACATCCGGAAAGAATGTAGCGGGTGGAAAGTCTCTGCAGAAAAAGAAGTTGCTGTTCCAGAAAAGAAAAGAGTTGAAGAAAAGAAAAAAAGTGAAATAGGTAAGATCCTCCAGGCACTATTGTCTGATTTGTCGTGGCTTGAGCCTGAAAAGGAGAAACCGGTTCCCGGGAAGGCGGTAGAGGAACGTATCCCCCCGGAAGTTAGGGAAATAAGTAAAGATGAGCTTGACAGGGTTGCCCCGGCTCCGGAGGTACCAAAACCGGAAGTCGGTGAAATGGTGGAAAACCAGACGCTCACCGGAACTATGCCTCCTGGAAAGCATCGTGAAGTTGCCCCGCCACCAATTCCGGAGCCTGAGAAAGAACCTGAACCAAAGAGAGAACCCCCAGAGTTGGATGATCTGGATAAAACAATTGTTTTACCATCTTCGCCAAGGAAGAGGAGCAAGGTATCGCCATCACCGGAGACAAAAATTGGTGATGAAATTCCCGCGGTAGAAGAAGATGCCGAAAAGAAGAAAAAGGAGAAGGATGAAGAGGTCTTTCTGGATGAAACAATTGTTATAAGAAAGAAACCAAAGAAAAAGTAGGATCAAGATTATGATGCAGATAGAGCTTCAGGCACTCTCAAAGGAAGTGGATAATCTGTATTCCAGCCTAGCGGACAAGCCTTTCGAAGAAAAGGTGGAGCTGTTTAAGGATTTCTTTGTTGCTCGATTTGCGAGTCAAAATCCTCTGAAGACCAAGAAGATGCTTTTAAGCCTGAAAGAACATTATAATCCAGAAGGTATGCAAAAAGCGGGAGGGGTTTCAGGGAAAAATATTGAAAAGCTGAACGCAATTATTAAAACCGTCACGGGTAAGGATGCTCCAGATCTAGGATCAGAGGACGTAGAAGAATTGGTTGAAAGATTGTGCAGTTCCATTGATACTGTTTTTGAAAGTGTAAATGAAATAATCACTGCTATTAATAGAACATCCCCCCTTCTAGGGGAGGATGCCGGGGCGTTGACGGTAAGACAGGTCATTAGAGAAAGGTTGGATCAAACCATCGACCCTGGAGGTGTTCCGCTAAAGGAGCACCTTGAAAAAATAAAGTTAGCCTTCAAGGTGTCATTGGAATCATTCAAGGAAGCTATTCAAGAAAAGTTTAGGGAAGTTATCGAGGAAATTTCTCCTGAGAAACTGGCGGAAGATATTGGGGGAAAAGGGATGAAAATAGGTCCCATGTATAAGGCTTCCCTGTTCGATGCCTATGAACAGAAATATCGGAGACTTTACCAGTTTATGGAAAAGGGGCATTTACTACAAGAAGTGGTACTGGTATTTGAGAGGAAGTTTGGAAACAAGTTAATACAAGGAGAGAGAAAATGAATGAGAGAGGAGGAAGAGCAGATATGACTGGTCATCGGATAAGAAATACTATTTATAAGTTTACTTTTTTGTTGCTGTTATTGTCTTTTATTGCCGCATGTGCAAGTGCACCGAGTGAGCCTATGCCAACTTACAAGAGAGAGGCGGTTCACTTGACTCTCACTGCATCGCCCCAGGTCAACCTTTATGACGGGCTTCCCCATGCGACAGTGCTTTGTGTTTATCAACTGTCCAATCCCAACGTATATCAACAAATGTTGGAAGAAGTAGATGGTGTGAACAAGCTATTGTCGTGCGAAAATTTCGACGCCAGTGTGGTGTCGAGAAGAAGGATCGTAGTTCAGCCCGGTGATAAGAAGGTCGTGGTGATGGATAGGGCAGAAGGAGCCAGGTACCTGGCGATTGTTGCGGGATATTACAAGAGAATGCCAGGTAGTTTTAGCCGATTGGTTCCTTTCCCTGTCGTTGAGACCGGGGGATTTTCCAAGAGAAAGGAACTGGGAAAAATAACGCTAGATATTGAACTTGGAAGCGAAGGAATAGTTAAGCCATGAAATTTGTTAAACCGGTCTTCTGGCACGAGGGGCTATTTTTGCAGCCCCAGCATTTTCAGGTACTGGATCTGTTTCATCAGCAGCGGGAGTCTCAGATACTTTCTCTGTTGAAAAATTATGCCTGGGGTTTTTTGGATCTTGTTATAAGAACACCGGCACTCGAAAACCAGGTATTTGACCTGGATAAAGTTGAAATGGTATTCCCTGACGGGACATACGTGAAAGTTCCCGGGAATGCCAGGGTAAGTGGTCGTTCGTTTGAACAAATGTGGGACATTGAAGGAAGACCTCTCCCGGTATATCTTGGTCTTCGCAAGTGGTATGAGGACCGCCCGAATGTGTCTGCTAGCACCGAAGGAGCTACTCTTAAGGGGGTGCTCCCGGTAAATGGCCAGACTCGCTATGTCGTTGACGAAGTACCCGAAACTATCAGTGATATTTTTGCTCACCAGAGCGATGCACAGGTCAAATTCCTATACTATAACCTCGAAATCTTGTTTGAGCCGGAATTGGAAGAAGCCGGTGACGTTGAGCTTGTGAAGGTGGCAGAATTGGTGAGAAGTGAAGAAGTTGTGCGGATAGACAGGGGATATGTACCGCCGCTCTTCTGGGCCAATGCTTCTGAAAGGCTATGGGGACTTGTCAAGGAAATTCGTGATCTTCTGACATCCAGGGGACAGGAATTTGCGGAATACAAAAAGGAACAACTGGGACAGGTTCCCCAGTTCGGAAGCCAGGATTTGCTCTTCCTGCTGGCGCTTCGCAGCTTAAACAGGTATATTCCCATCTTGCACCACATAACGGAAGTCGGAAAGTTTCATCCCTTTGAGATTTACGGTCTCTTCAGACAACTCGTGGGAGAACTCTCCTCTTTCTCCAGCAACTATGATGCACTGGGAAGCAGCAACGAAGAAGCCGAGATTCCGGCTTATGATCACCAGGATCTGTGGCCCTGTTTTCGCATTGTTCGTGAAAGAATAGTAAGGCTACTGAATGAGATTACTACTGGTCCCGAGTACGTGATTGATCTTCTCTTCGATGGCACGTACTACAGTGCTGACCTGGAGGAAAGAATATTCAAGGGTGTTAACCGTTACTACCTTGTTCTTGAATCCTCCCTTGATAAAAAGGAAATCATATCCATGGTGGAGCAGACTGCTAAAATAGGATCGAGGGAGCAATTACCCTTTTTGATTGCGAGAGCCCTTCCCGGTCTTGAAGCTAGGAACCTCCCCGTTCCGCCTCCAGAGCTTCCCCGCAGACCAAACGCTACGTATTTCGAACTGGATACTCATTCCGACCACTGGTTGAGAATCCGGGAGGGATTAAACATGGGAATCTTTTTCGAGACTCCATTGCCAGATTTAAAAGCTCAATTGATGGTGGTTTATGAGAGAAGATAGTTTTCTAAAAAGCGAACTTGTTAGCTGTTACAGCGATTTATTTGCTTACATTTGTCATTTTCAGCGAACCCTGGAGGTGTCTATGCCCGGTGTTGACGAAGTTAGGGCGAGAGTCCAGACACTTCTGGCGGAGGCAGAACAGAAGGCAAAGGAACTTGGTTTTCAAGAAGAAGATGTTCGCCTCTCCAAGTTTGCCGTATGCGCATGGATTGATGAGCTGATGATGAATGTAAACTGGCCTCATAGAGAGACATGGAAGCGTAACCTGCTACAGACCGAGTATTTTAAAACAACCAACGCCGGTGAGGAATTTTTCCACCATTTGAATCATTTGAGGCCCGAGCAAAACGAGGTGAGGGAAATATTCTACCTGTGCTTGTGCATGGGATTCAGGGGCAGATACTGCCACCCAGGGGATGAATTGATTATTGCCCAGTTAAAACAAGCCCAGCTAAACTTTCTTGTTGGTGCCCAGAAAGGAGATTTCAGAACGAGAACGCTTATTCCTGACGCTTACCCTCCCGAGGAGGAAACAAGTGGTTTGTTGCTAGCAGAAAAGGAAAAAAAGGTGTCCCGGGAGATGATGATACTGTCTGCCGCACCTGCTTTCTTGTTCCTGATCCTTTTTATTGTTTATACCTTTGTATTAAAAGGAAGGGTGGACGATATCTTGGGGCCACTCCTTGGATAGGTATACAATAGTAGAACTTAAAACCTCAATGATACTGGAAGGTTATTTGGAATGTGGAAGAAGATTCTCAAATGGGTATTAATAGCTATTTTTATTGTACTGTTGTTGCTGGCTTCAGTGGCTCTCGTTTTTCTTCTTAACTGGCCACTTTGGACGGTAATACTGGTAATACTTGGTGAAGCAGCTCTCCTGTTGATTATCTACTTCCTTTACAGGCTTTGGGTCAAACGTAAAGAAGACAAGTTCGTCGAGGAAATTGCAGGCGAGGAAGTATCACCTGTATCTGAAGCCCCACCTGAAGAACGTGACAGGCTTAAGGAAATACAAGAAAGGTGGAAAGAAGCTGTTAATGCGCTTAGAAAATCGCATCTCAGGAAATACGGTAACCCCCTGTATGTTCTTCCCTGGTACATGGTGATAGGAGAAAGTGCTACGGGTAAAACCACTGCTATCAGAAATGCAAATCTTTCCTCTCCTTTTGCGGAAACCAGCAAGACCCAGGGTGTTTCCGGCACCAGAAACTGCGACTGGTGGTTTTTTGATCATGCGATAATTCTTGATACTGCGGGGCGTTACGCGATCCCGCTGGAGGATACCAAGGACAGGGAAGAGTGGTTCCGGTTTTTGAGTCTCCTGGCGAAGTACAGAAAAAAGGAACCGATAAACGGGTTGATCATCACGGTGTCTGTGGAGAACCTTCAAACGAAGAGTTTTGATGAGTTGCGCCGTGACGGGTTTCAGCTTCGCCAACGTGTAGATGAATTAATGAAAAAACTCGGGGTAAGATTCCCGGTATACGTTCTCATCACAAAGTCAGACCTAATCGAAGGTATGATGCCGTTTTTTGAACAACTTCCCGAATCATGCTTGAACCAAGCGTTAGGTAAGGTAAATCTTGATCTCGATGCCAAAGATAGTTCCGAATTTTTTGAGGAAGCGTTTTCGAGCCTGGTTGAAGAAATAAAAGAATTGAGGCTTGAACTTGCCAAGGATATGCCTCCAAGCGTTGCTGCAAGGGGAGCCATGCTCTTCCCGGAGGAACTCGAACGCCTTTATGCACCTCTGCAGACCTTCGTTGGGGCTCTTTTTCAGGAAACACCCTACCAAGAACAACCGCTTTTTAGGGGATTTTACTTCACAAGCGGACGTCAGGAGGGACAACCTTTTTCACATTTTCTCTCTGCCTTGGGTCTTGGGTCAAGAGGTGAGACGCTGCCCGCTGGCAACAAGAGCGTTTTTTTGCATGACTTTTTTACGAGAATACTCCTCAAGGATAGAGAACTCCTTACCCCTACAAGGCGGGCCCTGTACTGGCGAAGGTTAACTCAAAACATTGGACTGGCAACGTGGATTTTGATTGCGCTGTTGGCAATCGGAGTGCTTACGTTTTCTTTCGTGCAAAACATGGGAACCATACGAACAGCCGCGAGAGAGATCCCCACTAAATTGAAAGTCAGCACAGATATAGTTACGAATATTAAAGAACTTGATAAGTACAGGCAGGTGTTGGAGCGGTTGCACAAGCGAAATAGTTCCTGGTGGATACCCAGAATGGGGCTTCAGCAGAGCCTTGTTCTGGAAAGAAAACTTGCAAAACAATACGTTAAGTTGTTTCAGGAAAAGGTTCTCTGGCCCCTGGATGATAATTACGGTCGTCAGCTTGCACTGGTAAGTTCTCAAACCCCTCACCCCATCATCGCATCCAACGTGGATTTGCTCACTCGGCGACTTTACCTGCTCAAGGCAAGAATGGCGCGAAAAGACTTTGATGCCTTGTCTTCCATGAAGCAACCAAATTATGCCTTTTACCTGAAAAGTTCGCTCGGCTTGGAAAACCCTGGCACACTCTCTGCTCCCACACAGCGAACATATCTCACGTACCTGGCATTCCAGGGAGAAGATCGGTACCTTAAGAAGGAGTTCCAGGAACTTAACGAGTGGTTGAAAAAACTTCTAAAGACAGAAGGTATTGGCCTATTCTGGTTGACCTCCTGGGCTAATCTCCAGAAAGAAACCTTGAAACCGGTTACCTACACGTTTTTTTGGGGAGGTGATGAGAAGCTTGAAAATCAAATAGGGCCTCACATTGCCCGGGCGTATACTCCCGAAGGGTGGGCGTCTATTACTGCTTTTATTAATGAGATCGCCGACGTATACGAAGACCCCGAAGGTCTGGAAGCACACAAAAAAGCTTACGTCAAGGTTTACAGGAGTGAATACTTTAAAGCGTGGGAAAATTTCCTCAAGGCCTTTCCAAACGGCTACAAATTGTGGCCGGAAAGAGTAGGCCAGAGGGAAATTGCATCGAGGTTCGGGGGCAATTCTTCTCCGTATAGAAAACTCTTTAAAGTGTTACCAGTCGAACTGGCTCCGGTAAGAGGCGAAAATGAACCGGCGTGGGTTGGCCAAATTGATTCGTATCTCCGCTTGGGGAGCCGAGAATATCAACGCTTGCTTAAAACGGGCAAGAAGGGTTTCAGGGCGTTTATGATGAAGGGGGGAAGTAAATTTTACAAGTGGGTAAAGAGAGAGATACAGGGAGAAGAAGCAGCTAAGATTTATGATAGAGACAAGCTGGCTTATAGGTTTTTGACGAAGTATCAGAGCGGGATAAATACGTTTTCCCACGAGATATTATCCCCGAAGAGCTGTTTTGAATCTGCGTCAAAGGCTTTTGAAGAGGGCTATTCGAAGCTAGTGGCCCCCGGGCACCCGATCTTATCAGCCGAGTGGAATTACGAGAAGTACCGGAACATAATGTCGAAAGGTTCTGCTGATGAAGCTGCTTTCTGGGGATTAATGGAGGGTCCGGTTAAGTTTCTATGGCACTTCTGTGTTCTGGAAACAGGATACTACTTGCAAGAACTCTGGGAGAAAGATGTACTTTCCGAGATTGAAGGATTGCCAAGTAACAAGGCTATGGAGATACTCCTGGGGCAACAGGGCAAGCTATGGTCTTTCCTATCTGGCCCTGCGGCACCGTTTGTGAAAAGAAAGGGTAGACGAGGTTATCGCTTGAAGGTTGTGTTGGGAGAAAGTGTGCCACTGAATACGAATTTTCTCGGTTTTGCAAGAAGGGGCAAGGCGGGTCGAGGCGTTGTAACAGGGACTCATACGGTGCACATCGAAACCCTACCAACCGATGCTAACGTTGGAGCCAAGTTAAAACCTCACGAAACGCGGCTCGTGCTTAAGTGCAGTTCAGGGGTTCAAAAACTTATTAACTACAATTACCCGAGAAGCGCAGATTTCGAATGGAATCCCGAAAGCTGTGACGAGGTTATTCTTCAAATCATGGTGGGGGACGTGGTCCTTACGAAACGTTATCAAGGCGTGGAAGCTTTCCCGAGCTTTTTGAGGGAATTCAGGCACGGGAAGAGAACCTTCAAGCGAAGAGATTTTCCTAAGCAGGCCCAGAAGCTGGCAGAATACGGAATAAAGACGATCACTGTTAAGTACAAGTTTAGAGGTCATTTGCCGCTAATAAACGTCTTGGGTGTGGCTCCTCGCCAGATACCAAGACAGATTATAAGTGTTAAAGATACACAAAATAAAAATCGGTAAGTAATGATCCAGGTAGGATGGTTCGGTAAAACTCCCGATTGCAAGGAGTACGTGGGGAAAGGGCTAAATGGTAAACTACCCCTCTGGTTGAGAAACTGGGTGGAAAGTGGCCACGATCTATTTGTTTCCCGTTTACCCGAAAGGCGAGGGAAGATATTCAAGAAATTGAAATTCATCGTTATTGATCACAAGGGCGATGATTGCCTTGTCGGAGTTATGGCAGAAAGTACCGATAGTATCGGGCGCATGTTTCCAATGACTGCATTTGTTCAGGTACCACTTTCCGTGTTTTCTGAACCTGCATATCTACCGGTACTTGCAGGACCGATATGGAGGTTGCTTGAAAACACCGATATGGAAAAATTCGATATTGTAAAGGAACAAATTGAAGACTGGCACCAGAACGATCAGTTGAAAATTTTACCAAGGAATAGGGCGTATATCGATGGTTTGATTGGTAGTTTGAGTCTAAGCGAATTCTTGAGATTAAGCGGTGTGGCCAATCCTGGAAACGTTCAGAAGCTCCTTGGTCTAAAGTCTGTAAAAACTGGGAAAGAAATGGTTCCTTGGTGTGTCAAAGGACCTTTGCCTGCAGAAAAAACTTTATTTTTTCTATGTTTATGGTATCTTATCACCAAGAATGTGTCTCAAAGCCTTTATTTTCCCCATTGTTTTATGTCTGGTTCGGAGGGTGGTTTTACCGAATTCGCGCTGTTTTTCCGATGGCCTATCAAGCTTGATTTCTTGCTCCTGCAGGGACTGGATGCGGTATCCGAGTACAATATTGATCTGAGTGGCATTAGCAACAATAAAGGTAGTTCTGTGAAAACGGTGAGACACGATATCTTAGAGATGCCACTCAAAAATTTATTCGCATAAAATACCCTCGTTGGTCTTTTGTCAAAGGGGAGACGGGGAACTTAACATAAGGCTGTGGCGGAAAACCACGGAAGTATGATGAAACAAGCTGTTACTTTGAGGAACCTTAACCAAAAGTTCAATTTAAATTTAAAAAATTTGAACTTTTTCCCATGACTGTTTCACATAGTTGCAGAATTAAGTAAGTTCATGGGTTCCAAGAAACAGAAATACTTGGGAGAACAAGATGAATAACGATGCCAAAAAGGTGAAAATTAAATTTCATATACCGGACAATCATAAATTGCATTTTGCTACAAGTGTGTGGGGTGGGATTAACGCAAAGGGAATGTTAGAAATTAATTTCTTACACGATCGCCCCCCTTACCTAAGGTGTCTACAGATTTCATCGATGAAGACGGCAAGCTAATAAGAAGTGATATTGACACTTCAGGTTACAGCCTTGTAAGGTCTGTTCAAACTGGTGTGGTTATGGATATAGATTCTGCAAAAAATTTATTAAGCTGGCTACAAGAAAAGATTGAAACTTGGGAGTTGAGTAATAAGGAGATTGGAGATGTTCATTAATTATGAGTATAATGCATCTCAAGTTTCTCCTGAGGGCTTCCTAGATGGAGTACAATATTCAGTAAACTTTTGTGGAGATCTTAGGGCTACTTTCTCTTCCACAAATCCAGATGGTATTGATAATAACTATTATGCTGTAATAGTAGAGAAAATAAAGATGGATCGAGTTACCGATGGTAGAACTGTTTTGGAATTACACTGGCCAATAACAGTTCAAATTGAAAAAATAAATGATATTTATTTGGCCTCGAATATGGATTTTAATATTCATGAAATGGCTGATTCTAGAGAGGAGGTATTGCGACAGTTTCAAATATCATTCATTCATTTTTGGTATTATTATAGAAGCATAGATAATGCACAGCTCACTGGATTTGGTAAGCGTTTAAAGGCGTTATTTGAAAATATATGCAAGAAAAGTACAGATGCAAATTCCTAAGAGGGTAATAAAAAAAAGCCTAAAGAAAAAGGGATTCGTTGAGAAAGAAGGTGACCATAAATATTTTTACCATGAGTATAAGGGGAAAAGAACAGGCGCATATGCCAAAGTATCTCACGGCTCTAGGAAATATAAGGATTATGGCATTCAGCTAATCCGATTATTAAAACGTCAGCTTCTATTAATACTACTGAAGAAGCAAAAGAGTTGTTGGAATGCCCTATGGGAGGGGAAGAATATATTGATATTTTAAAGAAAAAAGGAATTATTACAGAATAAGGCTTAACGGCGTACTAGTACTTATAGAGAGTGCTAATATTGTAACCTTATGCATATAGAGAAAACCAGTAGCTAGCATGGATAGAACAGAACTAGGTAAAAAACCAATAAGTTCCGATAGCCCGACCGGCACATCGGTGAGGTACGAACCTGAGTTTGAAGAACTTCAGGCTGAAATAGATAAACTTGTTTCCTTGTCAGGGGGGATTCCGGATTGGGGCAAAGTCGTAAAACTTTCCGAAGAAATTTTGAAGGAAAAGTCCAAAGATCTTCTGGTTGCGAGCTACTTATGCGGGGGGCTTGTTGAAACCGAGGGTCTATCGGGGCTCCATGAGGGGATTATAGTTTTTAAGGGTCTGGTTACGAATTTTTGGGAGCAACTTTTTCCGCCGCTAAAAAGAAAAAGAGGGCGTATTGGTGCCACCAGTTGGCTTGCTGAGCGGCTTGAAAAGGTTCTTGAAAGGCGTGAACCAACAGAGGCCGAAGCCGAAGCGGCTAAGTCATGCAGAGATGCCCTTGATGAGCTCGATAAGTTGCTTGTGGAGCACCTCGGAGAAGATGCTCCCACCATGCAGCGAGTGATACGAATCCTAAGAAGGTGGCCCGAGCCCAAGGCTGAAGAAGAAAAAGAAGAAGAAAAAGCCGCCGAACCTGAAAAAGAAGAAAAGACAGAAAAACCTGCGCCGCCACCGGGTGCAGCCGTAGCCATCGGGGAGATCGCTTCTGATAGTGATTTCCAAAAGGCTCTACGTCAGACTCTTGGTGTTCTGAAAAGGCTCGCTGGCTATGCCTTTAACCAGAATAAGTCGAATCCTCTGGCTTACCGACTTCTGAGGCAAGGAGTATGGATGGAAATCACTGGCTTGCCGCCTCACCAGAATAATAAGACCAAGTTACCATATCCCGGTCAACTTAAAGACCGCCTTGATAAAATCTTTGCTGATGGTAGGTGGGATGAACTATTAACGCAGGCCGAAAGTTTGTTGCCGGAAAGGCCATTGTGGCTGGATCTCCAACGATACGCAGCCACTGCATTGACAAATCTTGGCAAAGATTACATCCAGGCCAGGGATACCGTGTTAGTTGAGTTTGGAGCCTTCTTGAAGAGAATGCCTGGTGTTGACAATCTCCTTTTTTCGAGTGGAGAACCTTTTGCAGACCTGGAGACTAAGTCCTGGATTCAAAATGAAGTTTTAAATGGGGGTAGCCAAGCAAGTGGCCAGGTAAAAAAGGTTGAGAGTGCGCACGAAGAAAAAGACACTGATTTTTGGGATAAAGTTAACGAGATGAAGGCCAAGGGTAACATTAGTGAAGCACTTGGAATCCTGAGGGAACATCTCTGGCATGCATCTTCTGAGCGGGAGGCATTTTGCCGGAGACTTGAACTGGCGAAGTTCTGTCTAGATTCCGGGTTATTTGAAGTTGCAGTACCGCACCTGAGATACCTGGAAGAGAAAATCAGGGACTTTAACGTAGATGCATGGGAACCTTCACTGGCTATTCCGGCACTGGTGGCTCTGTACAGGTGTGAACAGACACTGGCTTCCAAAAGGAGGCAGGTTAATCCTGAACTCGGGAAAAAGCTGGAACAGATATATGCTGACGTTTGCAGACTTGATCCTGCGGAAGCTTTGAGTTTAAAAGAATGAGGAGTTCGGGGGTGGAGGAAAAAATTTCCTGAACTCGAATTTTTAGGTTTTTACAAAATAAGGAGGTTTACTTATGGCAAAAGAAGGTTCTGTGGCACCAAGGGAGCGAGTCAACATTGTCTACAAACCGGCTCTTGGTGACGCCCAGGAAGAGGTAGAACTGCCTCTCAAGCTGCTCGTAATGGGAGATTTTATTGGTAGACCTGATGACAGGCCCGTGGAAGATCGAAAGCCAATAAACATTGACAAGGACAACTTCAATGATGTTCTCAAAGCTCAGGACATAAGCCTGAATATCCAGGTCCCGAACAAGCTCAAGGAAGGCGCTGAGGAAGAGGAACTCCCGGTTAACTTGAAATTTGAATCTATAAAGGATTTTGAGCCAGAATCTGTGGTGCGTCAGGTACCTGAGTTGAAGAAATTGCTTGAATTGCGGGAAGCTCTTATAGCTTTGAGAGGACCAATGGGAAATATTCCCAAGTTCAGGAAAAAGATTCAGGAACTTGTTACTGACGAGGAGTCAAGAGAGAAGTTGCTCCGTGAACTGGGAATAGAAGATTTAGAAGAATAATAAAAATATATCAGGAGGAGAAAAATAATGGCGGATCCTGAACGTCAAGAAGAACAACAGGCCCCAGAGGTCGCAGTAGAAGAGGCGGAAGCCCCTTCTCTTCTGGATGAAATTTTGCAAGAAACCAAGCTAAAGCCGTCGGATGAAGCTTACGCTGTTGCCAAAAAAGGCATCGAGGCCTTGATATCAGAGCTGGTTGCACCGGGAAAGGAAGTTGCCAAGATTTCTCCCGCTGTCATCAATGAGATGGTTGCTGAGATTGACCAAAAGCTCAGCCGACAGCTTGATGCCATCTTGCATCATCCGGAATTTCAAAAACTGGAATCTGCGTGGAGAGGTCTTAAGCTTCTTGTTGACAGAACAGATTTTCGAGAAAACATCAAAGTTGAAATCGTTAACATTTCCAAAGAAGACCTTTTAGAAGATTTTGAAGATTCCCCCGAAGTGGTGAAGTCTGGACTTTACAAGCTTGTGTACACCAGTGAATACGGAACATTTGGCGGACAACCATATGGTGCAATGATCGGAAACTACGAATTTACTCCACACCCGCAGGATATAAAGCTGCTTCAATACGTGGCAAGCGTGGCAGCCATGGCCCACGCTCCGTTTATTTCTGCTGCCGGACCCCAGTTCTTTGGGATTGAAAGTTTTACTGAGTTGCCAAATCTCAAGGATCTACAGTCCATATTCGAGGGGCCACAATATATCAAGTGGCAGTCATTCAGGGAATCGGAAGACTCGAGGTACGTGGGTTTAACCATGCCCAGGTTTTTGTTGAGGCTCCCTTATGGCCAGGACACCCAGCCGGTGAAGGCTTTTAACTATGAAGAAAATGTACAGGAGAACCACGAGCATTACCTATGGGGTAATACAGCATTTGCCTTTGCCACAAGGCTGACAGATAGCTTTGCAAAATACAGGTGGTGTCCGAATATTATCGGTCCTAGAAGCGGAGGAGCCGTGGAAGATCTCCCGTTGCACCAGTACGAGGCTATGGGGGAAATTCAAACAAAGATTCCGACGGAAACCCTTATTTCGGAACGACGCGAATACGAATTGTCCGAGCAAGGTTTTATTGCGCTGACCATGAGAAAAGGCAGCGACAATGCGTGTTTCTTTTCAGCCAATTCCGTTCAAAAACCGAAGTATTTCGGAATCAGCAAAGAAGGCAAGGAAGCGGAAGCAAACTACCGGCTCGGTACTCAGCTACCGTACCTTTTCATTATCTGCAGGCTGGCGCATTATATCAAGGTCTTGCAGAGGGAGAACATTGGTAGCTGGAAAGAACGGGTTGACCTGGAAAGAGAACTCAATAACTGGATCAAGCAATATGTTGCCGACATGGATAATCCTGCCCCCGGGGTTAGAAGCAGGAGGCCTCTAAGACAGGCACAAATTGTTGTTGAGGACGTGGAAGGTGAACCCGGCTGGTATAAGGTCGGGATAAAGGTACGTCCTCACTTTAAGTACATGGGCGCCTTTTTTACGCTTTCCCTTGTTGGGAAGCTGGACAAGGAGTAGGCTAGCTGGGATTAGCGAGATCTCGCGTTTGGTTGAGAGAAGGTGGGAAGTAACCACGCTTGGGTGGTTGCTTTCAATAGTGACCGTAGCGTAGTTTAACCTTAAATTAAGGAGGAATTAGCCATGCCAATGCCAGCACATTTGGAATTAGAAGGCAAAAACCAGGGAAAGATTGAAGGATCATGCGAAATACAGGGGCGAGAAGGAACGATACTTGTCCAGGCAGTGGAACATGATGTTCATATTCCTAGAAGTCCTCAAACGGGGCTTCCCACGGGTAAAAGGGTTCACAATCCTTTAAAGATTACCAAAATGTTTGACAAGGCATCGCCCAAGTTGTACCAGGCTCTTTGCTCCGGTGAGCAGTTCAGCAACGTGACTATCAAGTGGTACAGGATTGATCCCACCGGGCAGGAAGAGCATTATTTCACCACGAAGCTCCAGGATGCCATCATAGTGTCCATCAAGGCGTGGATGCCAAATGCACTGGATCCGAAGATGGAATCCTATCAGCACATGGAAGATGTTTCTTTCACCTATAAAAAGATCATCTGGACATGGGAACCGGATGGAATAGAATCTGAAGATAGCTGGAAAGAGCCTAAAGCTTAATAATGCCAGAACGCAGGCTTTTAGAAAGAATCAGAGACCCGGAGTCTGGGAGGCGCAGATCGGAAGTGGATGCTCGCCTCCTGCTCCGGTCTGTTTTAAATAACCTTCAGCGAATTCTAAATACCCGGCAGGGAAATGTTCCCATCCAAAAGGATTTCGGGATTCCTGATTTTTGCGATGTCGTACATACCTTCCCCGAATCCATTCTAACTATGCAGCAGGCAATAAGGAAGACCATTAACAGGTATGAGCCAAGACTCAAGAACGTGAGGGTAAAATTCGTGCCACAGGAAGACGACATCTTTACTTTGCATTTCGAAGTTATAGCGCAGCTTGATCTCGGGAAAGATAAGAATCCCGTTACAATCTTCACGGAACTTTCATCCGACGGAACGGTTAAGGTGAGGGAATAAAGCGGTGTTTGATCGTTATTATCAAGATGAACTGGCGTACCTGAGGGAACTTGGCAAAGAGTTCTCCAAGGCACATCCTGCTCTTGCTCCTATGCTTGCCGGTCCGGGGAGTGACCCGGACGTGGAAAGGTTGCTCGAGGGAGTGGCTTTTCTCACATCAAAACTAAGGCTGAAACTAGACGACGAGCTTCCCGAGATTGTTCATTCACTTCTTGAAATTCTTTGGCCTCACTTTTTACGGCCGATACCATCAACGACAATTATAGAATTCCAACCGAAGTCATCCTTGCAGGAAAAACTCCGGATTCCTCAGGGAACATACCTGGATTCGATCCCGGTGGAGGATATATCTTGTCACTTTAGGACCTGTTACGCCGTTGATTTGCAACCAATTGAAATAAAAGAAGTAACCTTTGAGGAAAGGGCGAGCACTAGGTCAGTGTTGAAAATTGATTTCGCTCTAATAAACCTCGACCTTTCTACGTATGAATTTGATAGCATAGATTTTCACCTTCATGGCGACCTTGCCATGATGACATGTCTGTATTTGCTTTTCTGTAACCACCTAACAAAGATAAAGTTATCGGGTCCAGACGGTAAAACGCATTTTTTCTTATCACCCGATGCCTTGAAACCTCTAGGGTTTGAGAAGGAAGAAGCTATATTCCCGTACCCTGAACATGCTTTCGCGGGCTATCGCTTGCTCTTGGAATACTTCCTTTTTCCGCAAAAATTTTTGTTTTTTCGCCTTGAAGGGCTACATGGGCTTCAGCAGTTTCAGGGAAATACATTTTCGTGTGAATTTGTATTCGACAGGGACTACGTGTATGCAACCCAGTTGACACCAGAAAATATAAAGCTTCATTGCACTCCCGCGGTTAACCTGTTTTCTCACGAAGCGGACCCAATCCGGGTAGACCATGAAAAGGTAGAATATCTAATAAGACCAACAGGACCTGACAGGAGGTACTACGATATCTATTCGATTGATAAGGTGGTTGGTTGGTTGCCTGGAACCGCCGAAGAAAAAGTATACTGGCCCCTGTTCTCGTTTCGATGGGAAGATGACAATGAAGTTCACACATACTACCAACCTTTTTTGCGGCCCGCGGTAGTGAGGGAAGGTTTTGATACTTACATATCTTTTGTTAACAGGGAAGGGAAGCACCAGGTTCCTGAAACGGAAATTGTGGCCATTTACCTAACATGCACCAATGCTCAGCTCCCCTTTGAGCTGAAACCAGGTGATATCAGTGTCCCTACATCAACGTCACCTGAGATGGCCAACTTTACAAATATAACCAAGCCTACCAGGAGTATTCCGCCACCAATTGGTCGTGATATACTTTGGCGGTTGATATCGCATCTGGCAATAAATTACCTGAGCCTGCAGCGCCTCGAGAACCTCAAACAGTTGCTATCACTGTATAACTTCCAGGTCTACAGTGACAGACAGGCTGCACGGGCTAATGAAATGAAAATAAACGCCCTGGAACGACTTTCGGTAAAACCTGCTAGGCGCCTGCTGAGAGGGCAACCTCTTGCGGGGCTGCTGATAGAAATTGATGCATCCAAGAAAAACTTCGCCGATGAAGGAGACCTGTTTCTCCTGGGACAGGTTCTGGAAAAATTTTTCGGCCTATATTCAACCATGAATACATACACACAACTGGTACTAAGGGAAAGAGACGAAGGGGAAATTTATAGATGGCCTCCGAGACTCGGATACAGTCCTCTGATTTAAAAAAAAGGCTCCTGGAGAAGCCGAAAAGGTTTTCCTTTTACCAGGCAGTTCAATTGATCGAGAATTTTAGTAAAGATTCGATCAGGATTGGTGGTAGCGGGCCTCCCACCAGGGAAGCAGTTCGGTTAAGACCTTCCGTGGGTGTGTCTTTTCCTTCGTCAGATATTGAAGAAATTGAGGAGTATGAAGACAAGGAGAGCGGGGATAGAAAATATCTGATTACCACGACTTTCATGGGACTTTACGGGGTTGCATCTCCCTTGCCCACTTACTACTGCGAAGAAATTCTGGAAGACGAAGTGGAGAATCTAAATGATGATGAACGATCTCCTACCAGAGACTTCCTTGATATTTTTCATCATCGAATCCTGTCGCTCCTTTATCGTTGCTGGCTTAAGTACAGGTACTTGTTTCAATTTTACCCGGATGGAAACGATGAAACATCGAGAAGGTTTTTGTGTTTGATTGGGATCGATCCGGAAAATCGGAATGCGTATCTACCTGTTGCCCCAATTGCGCTTTTGAGATTTGCAGGCCTCATAAGTCAATTGCCCCATAGCGGTGCAAGCCTTGAAACCATGTTGAGCGCCTTTTTCTCCGGAATTCCGGTGAGTGTGGTCCAATGCCATCCGAGGTGGGTGAACATTCCCGACGACCAGAGGACAAAACTGGGACAACAGGGGTGCGGGCTGGGGGAGGACATGGTTATGGGGGCAAGGATGCTTGACCAGATGGGTTCTTTTCGCGTGAAACTGGGGCCCCTTTCTAAAAAGGAGTTTAAGTCTTTCTTCCCAGTGGAAAGGAACTATTCGCAGCTAGTTTTTCTTGTTAAGTTTTTTGTTGAGATGGCCTTGGAATTTGATGTTGAACTGGTCCTGAGGAAAGAAGATGTTACCCCGGTTGAACTCGGTGGAGAAGAACCTGTCTACCTGGGCTGGAACAGCTGGGTGTTGTCTCGTGAAGTAATGGAAGATATGAGTATAGTGCTCGCAGGAAGTGCCGCTAGAATTTAATAGATCGGATGCTTCCTGGATTCCCGCCTTCGCGGGGATCCGGGAAAATTAACTGACTTTTTTATTGGAAGGAGTAAAACATGCTTACCGTTGATATCAAGGAACTTCTGCGCAGGCTAAATAAATTCTGTACTCGCTGCCTTGAAGGTGCAGCAGGCCTGTGCGTGTCGAGAGCTCACTACGAGGTATCCGTTGAACACTTCTTGCTAAAACTTCTGGAAGAACCTAATGCTGATATTCAACTCGTTTTGAGACATTTTGAAATAGACCCTGGACGTCTCGGTGCGGCACTGCAGAGAACCATTGAAGAATTCAAATCGGGTAATCCGGGAAAACCTGTCTTTTCTCCTTCACTTCTTGAATGGATACAAGAATCGTGGCTAGTAGGCTCGGTGGATCTAAACTTGCCTAAGATTCGATCAGGGGTTCTCTTCCTTGTGCTCCTAAGCAATCCAAGCAGATTCACGTGGGGGAAGTACGTGGATACGCTTACAAATATTCGCGTGGAAGAATTCCGTAGGGGCTTTTATGAAATAGTCGGGAATTCCATTGAAACAGAAATCGTGGAAGAAAGGCGTGTTGAACCCACCGAGGAAGGACGCCCAGTAGGTGAAACAGCTCTCGAAAAGTTCTGCGTAAATTTTACCCAGAAGGCTAAGGAAGGGGAGATCGATCCGGTATTCGGACGAGATGCCGAAATTCGTCAGATGGTTGATATTCTTGCAAGGCGTCGAAAGAACAATCCAATTGTTGTTGGTGAGGCAGGCGTGGGTAAGACTGCCGTGGTTGAAGGTCTTGCTCTAAGAATAGTGGAAGGAGATGTACCCAAAGTACTGAAAGATGTTGAACTCCTTAGCCTTGATATGGGATTGCTTCAGGCTGGAGCTGGGATGAAAGGTGAGTTTGAGAACCGCTTGAAATCGGTGATTAACGAGGTCAAAGCGTCTCCAAAGCCAATAATCCTTTTCATAGATGAAGCGCATACGCTGATTGGTGCCGGCGGGCCTGCTGGAGGCGGCGATGCGGCAAACCTGCTCAAACCTGCCCTTGCCCGTGGCGAGCTTCGCACTGTGGCCGCAACCACATGGTCAGAGTACAAGAAGTATTTTGAAAAAGATGCCGCACTGGCAAGGCGTTTCCAGCCAGTTAAGCTTGATGAACCAACCACTGAGGAAACGGTGGTAATATTGAGAGGACTGAAGGATAAGTACGAGGCAGCTCACGATGTAATTATACGCGATGATGCGGTGATTGCGTGTGCAGAGCTGTCGAACAGGTATATTTCCGGCCGTCAATTACCTGATAAGGCCGTGGATCTTCTCGATACAAGTGCTGCCAGGGTAAAGATTAACCTTACCACGCAGCCTGATATTCTAGAAGACAGGAAGAGGGAACTGCAGAGTCTGGAGCGTGAATATAGGGCTCTCAAAAGAGACCAAGAAGATGGCCTGGAGATAGAAGAGGAAAGACTTGAAAGCGTGGAAAAAGAAATTTCCAGGGTTAAAGAAGAGATAAAGGAAATTTCCAATAGGTGGTTAAAAGAAAAAGAGGCCGTTGATAAAATCCTTGAACTTCGTGAAAGGATAAGGGAACTAAAAGAGAAAAAGAGCACCGATGAAGATGGAGAAAAAGAGGGTGAAGGAAGATCTGAAGATAAGGCTGTAGAGTCATTGGATGAAGTCAGAAAACAGTATGACGAAGCAGTTCATGAGCTTCAAAAACTCCAGGGTAAGGATCCTCTCATCCATCATGAGGTTACAACTGACATCGTGGCGAAGGTGGTTTCTGACTGGACAGGGATCCCAGTGGGGAAAATGTTAAGAGATGAAGCGGCCAGCATACTACAACTGGAGGACAACTTGAAAGCCCGGATAAAAGGTCAAGACCATGCCATTAGTACAATCTGCCAGATCATACGATCTGCCAAGGCAGGGCTTACAAGTCCTAACGCACCTCTCGGTGTATTTTTACTTGTTGGTCCTAGCGGAGTCGGAAAGACCGAAACCGGTTTAAGCATAGCGGATTTACTTTTCGGTGGTGAGCGATTCATGGTCACAATTAACATGAGCGAATTCCAGGAAAAGCATACGGTTTCTAGGCTTATCGGGTCGCCGCCGGGGTATGTGGGATACGGAGAAGGAGGGGTGCTAACCGAGGCGGTGAGGCAGAGACCCTATTCTGTGGTGCTCCTGGATGAAGTTGAAAAAGCGGATCCGGAGGTCATGAATCTCTTTTACCAGGTATTTGACAAAGGTATGCTTTCTGACGGGGAAGGTCGGGTGATTAATTTCAGTAACACGGTCCTCTTTTTGACAAGCAACCTTGCCTCTGATGTTATTACAGAGATGTGTAGTGATGGGGATAATGTGGATCTGGAAGTCTTGTCCGGAGCAATAAGGCCCATCTTAAGCAACCACTTCAAACCGGCGCTTCTGGCCAGGATGACGGTGATACCTTACCTGCCGCTGAATCCTGAAGCTATGAAAGAAATTGTTTGCCTCAAGCTTGATAAGCTCGGAGAACGCCTGATGGAAAGCCACAAGATCTCTTTCAATTACACTCCGGCTATTGTGGACCAGATTGCTGCCCGGTGTACAGAGGTGGAAACAGGTGCGCGAAACATTGATCACATACTCCAGGGTACTTTGCTCCCTCAAATTTCAAACGAAATCCTTGCCAGGATGGGGGAAGGTAAACTGCCGTCTACACTTAATCTGGACCTGGATGAAAATGGCAATTTTTCGCTCGAGTTTAGTGAGTAATATTTTGAAATGCTTACAAGGAGAAAATCATGGCTTTAATGGAAGTGGCCAGTAGAGCCAAGTTTACGTTTGCAATCGGAGGCGACTGGAACTTCGTGCGTGTGCTTTCGTTCAAAGGTACCGAAGAAATGTCCAGGCTTTACCAGTTTTCACTGGAAGTGGCCATGGAAGGTAGCGAAAGTGATGATTTTGTATTTGAAGCTCTTGTGGGGGAAGAAGGATGTTTAAAGATTGAAGCCCAGGGAGAGGACAGGTATATTCACGGGATTATAAATGAAATGGAATCCCTCGGTGAACGAAGCGGATTTACCATATACGGGGTTTCCCTTGTGCCGAGTCTATGGTTACTTACCTTGAGGGTCAACAATCGAATATTCCAGAAGAAAAAGGTAAACGAGATCGTAAAGCAGGTATTGACCGATGCCGGTATCCCGGGTGATCGCTTTCGGTTTGCGCTCACCAATAATTACCAGCAGAGAGAATACTGTGTTCAGTACAACGAATCCGACTTTGCGTTCATATCGAGGCTCCTTGAAGAGGAGGGGATCTTTTATTTCTTTGAACATAGTGAAGACAAGCACGTGCTGGTGATGGGGGATCAAAGCGTGGCACACAAGCCGATAGCTGGCGAGCAGGAAGTTGTCTACCACCTTCCCGATGCCATGGTACCGGAGGAAGAAAGCGTTTTTAATTTCAGGTACAGGAAAAGAATTTCAACAGGTAAAGTAACGTTAACCGACTACAACTTTAAAAAGCCCGAGTTGAATCTGCGAGTTGAAGAAAGTGATGATGAAAACACGAAGCTAGAGCACTACGAGTACCCTGGCGAGTACATTGAGAAGGGAGAAGGGCAGCGCCGGGTCAAGGTGAGGTTGCATGAAAAGACAACATTCAAGGCTGTAGGGGAAGGCAGAAGCTTTTGTCCTCGGCTCACTCCCGGCTATACCTTTGAACTGGTTAATCATCCCCGTGGGTTGCTGAACCAGAAATACATTCTCACCAGGGTTGTACATAAGGGAAAACAGCCGCAGGTTCTTGAACAGCAGTCGATGGCAGAGGAACAGGATTATTATAACAGCTTTACCTGTATTCACCATGAGGTGGTTTTTAAACCTGAACGCATAACTCCAAAACCTATTGTTCCCGGAACGCAAACCGCCGTTGTTGTTGGCCCTAAGGGTGAGGAAAGCTACCTTGATGATGACCATTATGGAATGGTCAAGGTTCAGTTCCACTGGGACAGGGAAGGCAAAAGAGATGAACACAGTTCCTGTTGGATACGAGTGGCTTATCCTTATGCGGGAGAAAAGCACGGTATGCAGTTTACCCCGCTAATTGGCGATGAAGTACTGGTCGATTTCCTCGAAGGTGACCCTGATCGCCCCGTTATAGTAGGAAGCCTTTTCAAAGGTGACCATAAGGCGCTGGTAAAAGGGGAAGATATGACGAAATCTCAGTTTCTGACACCTTATGGGCATGTATTCGAATTAGATGATAAAAATAAAGAGATTAGATTATTTACAAAGGAGGCGCGTGCGCTCATATTAACTGACCACGGGCAATTGGGAGTAAAAGGAATTCTCCTAGCTACGCCTGACGAGCAATCTATACATATCATTGATAATGATAAAAAGATTGCTATGATGGATGGAGGAAAAGATTTTTTGGAATTGGATGGCTCCACGGGCTGTATCTATATGGAGGACGGTTCTAAAAAACACAAAATACAGATAGGCCCCAGTTCGCTCACTATCTTTGCTGATGCTGGTACAATGACCCTACAGACCAAAGAAGGTATGCTAACTGTCAGAGCAGCTGATCAAGTATTAAGCCTGGAGGGAGCTGCAGGAAAAATTGTGATAGACAAGGGAAAGATCACAATAAATGCAGGGTCAAAACCTGTGGAAGTTACTGGGAGCGTAATTAAGCTCAACTGTTGAGTTCAAGGGTAAGATGAGTCAGACGTTAACATTGAAGATAAAAAAACAAGCAAAGCTTGACTATTTATTACCATTTATACCACTTTTTATCGTCATTGTTCTGGCTTCAGTTTTTTTTTGCATTAGAAAGTCTCTTGGAATCTCTGAAACAACCGCAGGACTTATCATCTCCGCTGCTTTTGTTATCGGTATAGCGCTTATAGTTTGGTACAATCTTTCACCACAGGGAAAGATATATTTAAGAGAAAGTGAGATTACCATCTGTCCTTTCATGAGAAAACCGATAAAAATTTTGCTGCCTCCGTTAAACTATAGTTTCAAGGAGTGGTGGAGGAAAACTAACGCTCCAAATGCAAAATTTGTTGGACCCGTGTTGGTTCTAGAATCCAACGGTAAGACTGTAACTATCGGTTGCATAGATCCGGGGTGGAGAACGAAGAACGCTATGGGGGAGAGTGAAAGTAAAACGTTGATAACCTGCCAGTTTGTAATTGAACCGAGGGATTTTACGAAGCTGATTGACCATTTGGGCCTGGGGGGCAAGTAACGGGAAGAATAAAATGGAACTGGTTAACAGTACACCACTTACTGCGAGAATAGACGTGGCTCATACTGAGGAATTGGGCTACAGGGTAGGTATGATTGTTGCCAAGGCCACGTTCAGGTTCGATATGGATGGCTCGGTAACGCTAGATGCAGACGATCCTTACCCTATCTTTTTGCATGACGTCGAAAGCGAGCTGGGGCTTTTGCCAAGAGATGATTTCCCGAGAATTGATGATGCCTTTGAAGTTATCCTGCTCGGGGTTGCCTATGCCCCCGAAGGAAAACCGGTTCGAAGCATGAAAGTTGGCTTGCAGGTAGGAGATGAGCGAAGAGAACTGATCGTATTTGGAGACAGGGAGTGGATGGATGTCCAAGGCAACAAAGCCATCTCAGAACCCGAGTACTTTGAAAAAATGCCGCTTACTTACGAGAATGCTTTTGGTGGAACGTGTGACATATTCGTAGATAAGGATTCTCCAGTAGAAGTTTCTGATCCATTCAATAAGTATGGCAAGGGAATGGATCCTGCCCCTATAGCGAAAGAACTGGGTAAAACCTTTAAATGCCCGGATGGTTATCCCTTCTATGATACTAGGCGAGAATTACCAAATCTAGAGGACCCGGAAAATCTAATAACCGACTGGTCTCACAAGCCTATGCCAAAGTGTTGGGCAACGGTCCCTCTCGATTCCGGTATTCATGGGATTAGAAGTGTTGTAATACCAGAAGAGGCCGGAACATCAGATTTGACGCTTACACTACAGGAAGGGGTATTCCATAGGGCTCATCCGGACTGGGTTATTTCGGTTCCTCCAGAGAAAGCCGAGGTGGTCCTTGATGGGCTGACACCTCGCGGTATTATCTCATTTAACTTACCTGCACTTAGAGTGTTTGCAGATTATGTCATTGGTTCAAGGACAGGAACAAGAGAACTGGCTCCCCAGATGCTTGTTCTTTTGCCTGAAGAAGAAAGATTTTACTTGGTTTACAGGCATGTCTTCCCCTTTGATCCAATACCTGGAGAAGAAAGATCCATGAGGTTAAGAATCGAAAACGGATGGTACAAGTAAACAATCGGGGGTGTGGAAATGTTTGAAGTAAATGTAAATATTGCATACGATCCTACCATGGGAGCTTTATTTCATAACACTATTCCACCTGTTGTTCCTGTTCCGTCTCCTTCTGTTGAAATGATTGCTACCCAAATGTGGACTTACGGATATTATCTAAACCAGAACAAGTTAACCAAAAAAGTATTACACAAGAATTTTTACATTGTGCTAGATGGGCACGACATCGGAGCGATGATTCCTGATATTACTCCTGCCCAGATGGCAAACGCATACTACGCGGTCATGTGGCCTTTTTCTTCTAGAAAAATAATATTTAAAACTTCCAAAGTTAAAATGGAAAAGGTATTTGTGGGTTGTTCACAGGTATTTGCGCCCCCTTTTCCTATGATGACTTGCGGAGATCCCGTGTCTGCTCTTATAGCTTTCCCATTGATAAATAAGCTGAACACGGTAATAGTCGGGATAACATTGAAAGATGTCTTTGTCGGCCTTCTACAAGCATCTATGCTGATGGCGCTGGATTTTGTGTTTGATAAAATCGGTAAACCGATTGATAGGTTTGCTAAAAAGATTGCCAAGAAAGCTGCTGAAAAGGTTATGAAAAAAGTCGGACGAAAAGTTGTCAAGGAAGTAGCCAAAGAAGCAGCCGAGGAAGCAGCTGAAAAAGTAACCAAGCGAGCTATGGCTAAGGCTGCTGCTAGTGAGGCGCTGGGGAAACTTCTGCCAACGTCTCCAGCCAAGGTTATGAAAACGGGGTTGGCAGGAGCAGCCGGGTTAGCAACTACTTCTCTTGAGGGGAATCCGACATACAAGGTAAGTACAGGCGGCGGCCCTCTGGGGGGCGAAGTTGGTTACACCTGGGGAGGAGACAAACCCGGCTGGAAGGCTCAAGGGAATGTGCTTGGATGGCAAAGAGACACTGACGGGAAAGGTGCTAACTGGGGTGATCCGCTATGAGTGAGAGCAGAAAACCAGTTTCTGATGTTTACGATGCAGTGGTAGACTTGGGTTCGTCTGCGGAGCTTGGTCCTTATGCATATCTCCTGGTTAAGTTTACCTATGATGTTTCCGGAGGGTCCTGTGTACTGACGGCACCAGAACCACTTCGTCATGATATAAGGGACGAAAATCTTCAGCCCAGGCTGAAAGCTGGAACAGATTTCTGGGTTGACAAAATTATGACAGACGTGGTCGTCAGGGGTTCAGCATTTGCCCTGTCAGGTATACCTACGACGGAGATGAACGTATCTGTCCAGGTAGGGAGTTTTGTTAAAAGGATATCTGTCTTTGGCAGAAGAAAGATAATCTGGGATAAGCATGGTAAGCCTAGAATAGAAGATCCTGAACCGTTTCTTGAAATGCCTTTAACCTATGAAAATGCATACGGGGGAATTGATTGGCGAGTGCCTGTGGAAAATGCAGATTCGCTCGAGATGCAAGTAATTCTCCAGACGGATCATCCCGGAATGTACCCAAGAAATCCGTTTGGTAAGGGATATCTCGTAGTTGACGGAGAAGTACCAGAAATGGAAATGCCAAACCTCGAGGACCCGGAAGATCTCTTGACCGAGGAAAGGATCATTACAAAAAAACCCGAGCTCTGGTACAAGCAGCCTCTTCCCTGGTGCTTTGATTGGGTACATCCATATACATTCCCAAGGTACATATACTTTTACGAACTTGTGGACGCTTGGTTCCCGGGGCCCGAGGACGAAAACATGCCGGAAGTAAAACGTGGATTCTTGCCACCAGGATATCGCTCGGTGATGAAGGGAAGAGGGTTCGACGAGGGGCCTCATCCCATGTTTTACCAGGAAGCTTCTTACGGAATGTCATTTGCCCATTTGAATCCCGGGGAAAAAATATCAATTTCAGGGATGAACCAGGAAAAGGAAGTTGTGTCTTTCAACTTACCCTCGGAAAAACCTTTACTCGAAATTGAAATTGAGGGTAACAGGGAAGCGGTGGAACCAAAGCTAACCAGTGTGGAGTGTTTCCCCGGAGAGGAAAAGGTCTCCTTAGTATATGTTGCAATCAGGGAACTTCATAGATTGTTTGTGCCCGGGATACATAAGCACATTCCCGTAAAAGGTTTCGTTGATGGTGGCATGGCCATAGAATACGAAGCCCCGCCCACGATGAAAGAAAAACTTGATCACGCAAAGGAGGAGCACGAAAAAAATGCTAAGCAGGGCAAGGAACATTGAAAGAAAAGTGCGTGAAGATAAAAGGGAAAAGGTATCAATCCTGGAAGAAATAATTTGTGCCCGCACATCAACCGGAAGAAAAACGGAAGAGCCCACGAGGGAGAACTCCTCAACCATGGTCGGTATGTGTGAGAAAACAAAACATCCCACACTACAAGGACGGGTACTCGTTCATTGGGAAGATAGGTCGGGGAATAAACTAGAGAAATGGCTTCCGACACTCCAAGGAGTCACAGTACGAGAAAGAGATAGGGTTTTGCTAGTATGTCCCGGAAACTGGCTAGAACCGGTAGTGGTGGGGGTAATCGACGGCTTTGCCCTAAGACCTGCTAGAGAGAGGCTAGAAAAGGCAGCTCTTGAGCTTGAAAGGGATGAGTCAATAAGCGTGTACGCGGCTAATGGTGAAAAAATAATTGAAATATTTAACGAGGATTCTGGACCTGTAGTAAAGCTACTGAAAGAAGATGTGGAAGTTGAGATGCCTGGAAATTTGAAAATAAGTGCTAAATCTGTAAAGATTGAAGCAAAAACCGGAGATGTGAAGATAAGAGCCAGCGAAGACGTTAAGGTCGAAGGAGAGGTAATACACCTTAACTAAACGACGGGTTATTGAGTTCCTGAGAGTCATTAGCCCATAATACATAAGGAACCTCTGATAAATATACAAATTAGGCAAGGACTACTTGCCCGTCATGCCGCCCCCCCTGATCTAGTCAGGAACGGGCTTGATCCGGCATCCAGTTAGAGAATTCTAAATTCCGGCTCTACGCTAGAATCCGGCCGGAATGACGGTTTGTAAGTTGTGCTCGTCCGACTTGTTTAATTAATCGGTAGTCCTAAAAATTGGAATTAATCAGAGGTTCCTTTAACTGATTGCTCGTCCTAGAAATCTGAGTTTGTTCAGGTTTCTTTAGGGTAGTGCGAGTAATTTCTCGTGTGGCTCCTTGGCAAATGAGGCGGCGGAGGGATTTTGGAGGAGTTTCCGTGAACGAAGGGGTTAGTTTTTTCGCGGTTGAATTCAAAACACCTTTCGGGATTATCCGGGGCAAGGTTCAAGTAAGTGAAGGTCCGATGCGCCTTGTGGACCTTGTGTCGACAGCCCTTGAATTTACTGATATACTGGTAAAACGGGCGATTGATAAAGAAGAAAAAGAGGGGAGAAAAATCTATTGCGGGCCGGGTTGCGGAGTTTGCTGTAATCAGATGGTACCGCTATCTCCCCCGGAAGCAATATGGATAAGTGAACTTGTTGATCACCTCGAAAAATCAGGCTGGAAGGAACTATCCCAGAAGTTTGACCGCATAGCTGAAAAACTGGAACAATTAGGCATGGTAGGGGAACTCCTAGACCCTGATTTTTCGGACGATGTAGCCCTTGAAATAGCGAAAAAGTACTTTCAACTAAGCATTCCATGCCCGTTTTTGGTGGATAATTCTTGCAGGATTTATCCATACCGACCGGTGGCATGCAGGGAGTATAATGTTACATCACCACCGGAGTTTTGTAGGGATCCTTATTCGAACCAAGTAAACAAGGTTCCCATGCCACTTCCTCTTTCCGCACCGCTGGCGAGGTTGACGGCGAAATTAACCGGGACGAAACCAAGGCTTATACCGCTTGTTCTCACGCGTAAGTGGTATTTCGATAATAAGGAACTGGTGTATAGAAAATGGGAGGGTACGGAATTGTTGCGGGGGTTTCTGAAGGAATTAGGAGGGGTGAACGAGGATAATTGAAGGCTGATCAAGAGTCTATTGTTCACTGGGGGGAGAAGGTCGCTATCTTTTTGTTCACAGTTGGCTTTGATTCTATGAACACCATTCATGCGCACTTCTCGCTACTTTTCAAACGGTAGATCATTTCCCAAATCTCCTGCGATTATCTTTTATCTTCATCTTACCAAAGGATCATTATATGGAAGTGCTTAATATTTATGTTTTTTGTGTCAGTGCAGGTGCTTATGTTGCCGAATTATTGTACTTAGGAAATCCTGATTAATTACTTGGTTTGCCAATGGCCTCTTGATCGTAATGCCGCCCCCCTGATCTGGTCAGGGGCACGCTTGACACGGCATCCAATTAGAGAATGCCAGATTAAGGCTCTACGCTTTGTGCCGGCGCGAATGTCGGTTTTTGAATTGTGCTCGTTCTATTTATCCAATTGGCTGGTAGTTCTAGAAATCCGAATTAACCAGAGCTTCCTT
>Ga0256841_1000445_pt1 | contig 42771 bp, 28 predicted proteins | sample 356308metaG_FD_185971 | JGI IMG/M metagenome (GOLD analysis project Ga0256841, IMG submission 185971) | Hydrothermal vent microbial communities from Mid Atlantic Ridge, Atlantic Ocean - 356-308 | ecosystem: Environmental > Aquatic > Marine > Hydrothermal vents | place: Atlantic Ocean: Mid...
AGGTGTCTATCATATATAGGTTTTAGAGATCCTTAAGAACGAAAAAATCTTCAATCTTTTATTGGAAGAGATAAAATAAGATCAAACGGGGATATAATCTTCCGGTCTAAGATTCCATTCCGCGTATGATTCGGCACGTACAATGCTATGGAGTTCACCGATGCCCTGTGACAAATCCAATCTGCGGGGTGGAATAATTATTTTCTTCTTGATATCGTAGATCAATTTTACCACCGGTCGAACCGGATGTTCTCTGGGGGATTCGACCACTACGCCGAGAAATCCGCTATTGAGTTTCACGAGAGAGCCAAGGGGATAAATTCCCACAGCGTTAATAAATTTTTGTACTAACTCCTGGTCCAGGATATTTTGTTTTCCCATTTCAAATAGTTTTTTTAATGCCACCGAAGGGCAGGTGGCCGGGGAATAGCTGCGGGCGGAGGTTATAGCGTCGTATATATCGGCTACGGAAGCGGCCCGGCCGCCCCAGGAAATGTCCTTCCCTTTTGTTCCGTTGGGGTATCCCATACCATCGTAGCGCTCATGGTGTTCCAGGATGACACGCAGAATAACTTCGTTGATACCTTCCATGTCCTTCACAAGGTCGTATCCGAGCTTGGGATGTTGCTGCATGGTTTGCCACTCTTTTTGAGTGAGCGGTCCGGGTTTGTTTATAATTTTTTCGGAAATTTTTGTTTTTCCGATATCGTGCAACAAAGCACCCACACTTAGATTATGTATTTCTTCATCCGATAAGCCGTTGTATCTCCCGAGAAGTGTGGTTAGAACCGCCACATTCACCGAATGGGTATAGGTGTATTCGTCTTTATATTTGATGGCAATCAAAGAAAGTAAAGCGTCCTTATTTCGGGTTAGAGAATGGGTCATTTCTTCAACCACGTGATCAGCTTCATGAATATCAACGGCTTTACCTTCTTCGATATTATAGTAGACTTTTTCGATCAATGACCGTACTTCACTTTTTATTTTACGCGCTTTGGGTAATTCCTTTGCCAGGGTTTCCTTCCGCGTTTCAATGGGCTCCAGAACCGTAACATTGTGGGTCTCGTCCCCGAAGGCTTTATTCCAGTCATCTAAAGTCAAATGCTGGACAATATCTTTTCCCCTTCGCGTATCGATAAACACTTCATCGATGCCGTATTCCCGAATGCGTTGAATCATTTTTTGATTTTTGATTAAAATCTGGTTGGTCATAAAGGGGTGTTTCATCCAGGTGGTATTAAAATCAGCTATAAAAACACCGGGTTTCAGGTCATCAACTTTTACTTTTTTTATCATATCCGTTCTTTGTAATATGTATTTCCTAATTTAGTTTCGGATATATTTTGCGAAAGTTTATTAAAAACGTTAATTTTTGTTCAAATATCCAATGACCCAAAAGGATTAATTATGAAGAAACGATTTTCTCTGATTTTATGGGCAGGGATTATTTTTTCTGTTTTAGTCGTATCTGCCTGCGGACAATCGACGGCTATTAAAGAGCTCTATCTCAAGAAAGAAATACGGATCCCCATGCGTGATGGAAAAAAATTGTATACAGCCATCTATATTCCCAGAGATTCGTCAAGGAATTATCCCATCCTGCTACAGCGTACTCCATACAGTGTAATGCCCTATGGAACGGATAAATATAGAAAAAAATTGGGTCCGTCGGCTGATTTTGTTCAGTCCGGTTATATTTTTGTCTATCAGGATGTAAGGGGAAGATTTATGTCCGAGGGAAAGTATGTAAACATGCGCCCCTACATTGAACATAAATCAGAAAAAGAACAAATCGATGAGTCTACGGACACATACGATACCATCGAATGGCTAATTAAACATCTTGCCCATACTAACGGCAGGGTCGGTATGTGGGGTATTTCCTATCCCGGTTTTTATACCGCCATGGGAATCATCGATGCCCATCCCGCGCTTAAGGCGGCTTCACCCCAGGCCCCCATCGCCGATTGGTTTATCGGTGATGATATGCACCATAACGGGGCGTTAAGTTTAACTATGGCCTTTAATTTTTTTTCGGTGTTCGGTCAGCCCCGTCCCGTACCGGTTGATCACTGGCCGAAACGTTTCGAGCATGGTACTCCCGACGGATGGCAATTTTTTATAAATATGGGGCTTCTGTCCGCTGCCGATCTTCTTTATTTTCATCATCGTATTTCCTTTTGGGATGATTTGATGCAACATCCTGTCTATGATACTTTTTGGCAAAAACGAAATATTTTACCTCATTTAAAAAATATCCAACCGGCTGTCTTGGTTGTAGGCGGTTGGTACGATGCGGAAGACCTTTATGGTACTCTTCATATATATCAACGCATTGAGCAAGAGGATAAGCAAAATAAAAACCGGATTGTGATGGGACCCTGGTTTCACGGAGGCTGGGCCCGCTCCGATGGACAGCGATTGGGCGATCTCAGATTCGGGAGTAAAACCAGCCTTTATTATCGGCAAAAGATAGAATTCCCTTTTTTCGAATATTATTTGAAAGACAGGGGAAACTTTTCCCCTGCCGAAGCGACCATGTTTGATGGCGGTGCCAACCAATGGCACTATTTTCGGAAATGGCCACCCGAAGGAGTGAAGAGTCGGAACCTGTATCTTTCAGATAACCAAAAGGTTTCCTGGACCGCTCCTTCCGCAGAGATGCAATGCGACGAATTCTGGAGTGATCCGCAAAAACCGGTACCCTTCATCGATCAGATTACCAATACCTGGGGCCGGCTCTATATGGTGGCCGATCAACGTTTTGCCGCAAAAAGACCGGATGTGCGAGTATATCAGAGTGAAATCGTTTCCGACTCTTTGACCGTTGCCGGACCGATTACGGCCGACTTGTTCATATCTACTACGGGAACCGATGCCGATTGGGTGGTAAAATTGATAGATGTTTATCCCGATGCAACCCCGAATTTTAAACCGAACCCCTGTAAGATTCAGATGGCTGGTTATCAGCATCTCGTACGGGCGGAAATTTTTCGCAGCAAATTCAGGAACAGCTATGAACATCCCGAAGCCCTGCAACCATCCCAAATAACCGAAATCAAATTCCCCCTGCAGGATGTATTTCATACCTTTCTACCGGGGCATCGGATAATGATTCAAATACAGAGCAGTTGGTTCCCCTTATTCGATCGTAATCCGCAAACCTTCACCAATATCTATGAGGCAAAAGCAGAAGATTTTCATGGCCAGTGGCATCGTTTGTACCATAGTGCTGCTTATCCTTCACATCTGAAATTACCGGTTCTGAAGAATGAATAAGACGATTCGATGAAAATGTGAACAGGTCAGGATATTTTATTTGAAAAAAGAAAGGCTTCCCCTTATTTTATCAAGTCTGAAACGGATGGATGCATGGAAGGCAGAGGATATTTCTTTTCTTTCATGAAATAGTCCGTTTTTAAAAAGTGTTAAATCATAAGAAATGCGAAGTATGCCCGAACAGCGGGCTCTGTGTGGTTTTGTCTTTAAGTGAGGAAAACGGTTTAAAATAGTAATCATTAACCTGAAGAGGAAATTCATGAAAAAAATATTCTGGTCAGCCGTGCTGGTATCTTTTGTTTTTTTAGCTATCTTTGCCATACGAACGGATCCTTTAAAAAATAGGACAGGAAACAAGAAGAAGTATTTCGGAAAAACAAAAGGCGGGGTAGAAGAAGAACCTCCCCGGTACGACCGGCCCGGAGAGGCCATGCTGGAAGAAATTGCTTTGCGATCCGAAATCGGGAAGCCGTTTTCTTACCCGGATAACTGGCGTATGTCGGCTCTTAAACAGGCCCGGCAACTCCTGCGTCTGAATAAGGGGAGCACCCTGACCTGGATCGAACGGGGACCCGCCCAAGTGGGAGGCAGAACGCGTTCTCTCGTGGTTGATCCCGGGGATCAAAACAGTTGGTGGGCCGGAGCTGTGGGAGGAGGGATATGGCATACAAGTGATGCGGGCCAATCCTGGACCTGCCAGTCCGATCAACTTCCGGTATTATCGGTAACGACTCTGGCAATATGCAATACGTATCCTGATATAATTTATGCCGGTACAGGCGAAGGTTTTTACAACTACGATGCGATTATGGGAGACGGCGTTTTCAAAACAACGGATGGGGGCAGTACCTGGCAGCAACTGGCATCAACCGCCGGGGATTTGCATTTTCGTTATGTGAATCGAATCGTAGTCGATCCTTTTCGTCCGGATACCCTATTTGCCGCTACCAATCAGGGCGTTTACCATTCTTTTGACGGGGGAACCTCCTGGAACGAGGTCTTCTCGAACGGCAGCCGCATTCAACAGATCGTAGCTAATCCCGGAAACTTCAGGACCCTTTTCTTCACTTCCTCTACCAATGGCATCTATAAATCGATGGATTTGGGCCAGACCTGGCAAAAAACGAGTGAAGAAATAACCAATCAACGTCGTATTGAAATAGCCGTTTCTGCAGCCGATACGAATTTTGTCTATGCTGCGGCAACAAATAGCAATTACGGACTGCTCGGTTTATTTAAGTCAACCGATGGAGGCCAGACCTGGATTGACCTTGGAAATTCAACCAATTGGCTTGGAAATCAGGGCTGGTACGACAATACCCTTGTTGTGCATCCCTTTAATCCGCAAATTGTGTATGTGGGTGGTATAGACTTGTATAAAGTAAATACAGCGGTCAGTCCGGCAACGGTTACGGCCATAAGTAACTGGTATGGAGGTCAGGGTCTACCTTATGTGCATGCCGATCAACACGATCTAATAACTTTATCTCATGGGGATGGAACGTTTGATCTGATCGCCACCAATGACGGAGGTGTCTTCTTCTCTCCGGATAGCGGGGTCAGTTGGCAAGCACGTAATAATAACTATGATGTTACCCAGTTTTATGATGCCGACCGCCATCCGTTTGAAAAAAAATATATTGGCGGGACCCAGGACAACGGGACCAATGTATCCCTGGTTAATTCGGGTCCCGATACGTATTGGACCGAGGTTATCGGCGGAGATGGTTTCGATTGTGCCTGGGATAAATCCAACCCCGATCTGGTATATGGGACATTGTATGATTCGCGTGTGTATAAGTCCATAAACGGTGGAGATTATTTCAGGTTGTCGGCCGACGGTTTACCGGAAAGCGATATTTTCCATACTCCTCTAACCATGGATCCTCATAATTCAAAGAAACTTTTTACTATTTCCGATAAGAATAAAATATATATTACCAGGGATGGGGCACAGTCCTGGTCCGCGGTCGACGTTTCCTTGGACAGCCTGAGAAGAGTGAAGATTGCCGTGTCGGAAAAAGACTCGAATGTGGTCTGGGCGGCTTCCTCATCGGAGCATATCAACGTTTCACTCGATGCCGGTCAAACTTTCACCACCGTTAGCAAAGGACAGGGTTTCCCGGATGCGTATGTTTCCGGTCTTGCTACTTCTCCTTTTGACAGCGCAACGGCTCTGGTTTTTTTCGGTGTGTATGGCTATGGAAAGATATTTCTAACCCGTGATTTTGGAAATAGCTGGCAGGATTTGACCCACAATTTACCGGAGGTTCCGGTTCATTGTGGCTTGATTATGCCTTACGATTCTACCGAAATCTGGATCGGGACGGACCTTGGTCTATTCATTTCCTACGATGAAGGTCAATCCTGGAATTACGATAACAGTAATCTTCCGGCTGTGTCTGTGCGCCGCTTGAAAATTGTGGGCAGAGAAATTGTTGCCGCAACTCATGGCAGAGGAGTTTGGTCTGTCTTCAATGATAAATTAGATGAGCAAACTATTCCGACCGATCCTCCCCTGTTGGCCGATCTGAATCCCCCCAACCCCAACACCCATATTCTTAAAATATTTTTCCGAACCAGGGGGGAATACGATTCGATTCAAGTGCGGGTCAACGGTTCCCCGATTGCTACTCTACAGGGCGTACCGGCCTATAAAGACACTTTCGCTACCTATCAATCCGATGTTTCGGATTATTTGGAAGTTTTGGTAAGGGGATTTAAGGATACTTTACAGTATGATTCCGATTTAAAAACCTTGTTGGTTTATGAGCCGGTGCAGCAGGTGAATATTTCTTTTGACAGCGGTCAAAGCGATTTCAGCGGTGATATGAGTATTTCCCAGGAAACGGGATTTGCTTCTCCTTCTTTACATACAGAGCACCCTTATCAGGATAAACGGGAGTACATTGCCTTATTGCAGACGCCTGTTTTGATTCGTGAAAATTTGAAACTGCACTATAAAGATGTAGCCCTGGTAGAACCGGGGGAACCCGGATCTTTTTATCCTGATGAGCAGATGTGGGACTATGTAACTGTGGAAGCAAGTGCTGATGCCGAAGATTGGAAGATGGTGATTACCCCGTACGACTGTCGCTTTAATGAAGACTGGCAGGTTTACTTCAGCAATCAGATGGAAGGCGAACAGGCGCTCTATCAGAGCCATGATACAACGTTGAGTGATTTTTTCACGCCCGGGCAATATGTCTATTTCCGCTTTCGTTTGCATGCGGATGATTATACACACGGTTGGGGCTGGGCCATAGATGATGTTAAAATTGATTCCGCCTCATCCACGGCTATTGGCGGTATATCCGAACTGCCTATTAAGTTCGAATTAATGGCGAATTATCCCAATCCTTTTGGCGATGTACCCGCCGGCTCCGGCAATCATTCCCGCACAACGATTTCTTACGCTTTGAGCAAACAGAGTCATGTCCGCTTAACGGTATATAATACTTTAGGACAAAAAGTAAGACAACTGGTTGACAGGAAACAGTCCAAAGGGAGATATAAAGTTGTTTTTGATGCCAGAAATCTATCCAGCGGCCTTTACTTTTACACGATTAAAGCCGGAAATTTTTATGCTGTACGTAAGATGTTATTGATCCGATAGAATAATTTTTTCGGAAGGGAACTAAATAACACGGATACAGTAAAGATAGCAGAGAAGAGAAAACGGTTTTAACGCCTGTAATGGAGCCCTATGAGAAGCACGATTCCGGAGAGAGAGCGTCTCTTACTGCTTTATGATCGCTATCGCCATGAATATGAAGCGGCTTTGCAATACACGTATCGTAAACTGCGCAAGATATTGATTAAATCAAATATCAATTTCACTATTAAATACCGCTTAAAATCATTTGACAGCTATTTTGGAAAAATACTTCGTTTAAGGAAAGAACAGGTTCATCCCATTTCTATTTCCGACATGATGGGATTTCGGGTTATTGTCCCCTTTCTGGAAGATGCGGAACAGGTACAGCATCTTTTGGAAGAAAATGTCCGGATTCTGGAAGTGGAACATAAAGGAGAAAAAAATTCTTTCCGGGAATTCAGTTACGATTCCATTCATCTGTTGATCGATCTTCCCTCTAAGTATAAACTGGATACGGTTCCCTATATCCGTAAAGTTGCCGAGATCCAAATTCGTACTATTTTACAGGAAGCCTGGGCCGAAGTGGAGCATGAGCTGATTTACAAAGCTAATTTTTCACCTCTGAACGGACCGATTAAGCGAAAGCTGGCCTCCCTGAATGCTTCCCTTACCCTTTCGGATATTATATTTCAGGAAATACGGGATTACCAGAAAGGGGTCTCTCAGTGGCAGGAGAAACGACAAAACCATTTTTTAAATAAAGCGGAGCAAATTCCGCAAATATCTTTAATTCCTGAAATACTTGCCCCGGTTGTTGAGGAAACGAAGGACGAAGCTAACCTGAACTCCATGAAGCCGAAAAATCAGGTGGATCGTCTTATTTTTGAAGCCTTACAGGCTCATACAAACAATCGAATCGATCGGGCGATCCGGCTCTATACCGGGATCTTAAGGATGAGAGTAAATCCTAAGATTCGTTCGATCATTTATACACATCGCGGTATGGCTTATTTTATCCTTTCCGAATACGACAAAGCGGTAAAGGATTTTTCCAAGGCCATTGATTATGATCCTCAAAATGTAAAGGCCTATAATAACCGCGGAATCAGTTTCCGGATGTTGCGCCAATATGATCGGGCCTTACTCGATTTCGATACGGCACTGGAGATGCAACCCTATCAACCGGAAACGTTCCATCTACAGGCACTGACCTATTTTGATCTGAATGATTTCACACGGGCAATTGAAAATTGTCAGAAAACATTGAATATTAAACCGGATTTTGAACCGGCAAAACACTTAAAGAGAATCATTCTGTCTAAGCTGGCTTATTAGTATGGTCACTGCTGATTGAGTACCTCTTCTATTTTTTGAGCCAGAAGATCGGCAGAGAAAGGTTTTTGAATAAAATGGATATCATGACTTTTCAATCCTTGACGGACAATTTCATCATCCGTATAACCGGACATGAACAACAGAGGGATGGGATCAAATTTAGAATTAATTCTGTCGCGCATTTCGACCCCGGTCATGCCGGGCATAACCACATCGGTCAGGATGAGTATAATATCCTCTTGATGCTTTTCAACCAATGAGATGCCCAATTCGGCATTTTCTGCTTCAAGCACCTTATAACCCAGAAATTGGATGGTACGACTCATCATACGCCGTACACCTTCTTCATCTTCCACAAGCAGGATGGTACCGCTACCCTTGTGTTTGACGAATTCTCTTTGTTCTTTTTGCAATTGTTTCATTTCCCCGGTAGAACTGGGAAAATACATGATAAAGGTCGTACCTTTTCCCGGTTGACTATCTACCCAGATATATCCATCGCTTTGTTTTATAATGCCGAACACGGTGGACAGCCCCAGTCCGGTTCCTTTGTCTTTATCTTTGGTGGTAAAGAAAGGATCGAAAATCTTTTGCTGGACTTCTTTGCTCATACCGATCCCAGTATCCTTAAGGATTAATGCCGAATAATCGTTCTGCTTGACTTCAAAGGGTAGTTTCTGTTTTAAATCGGGTACATGAATCTGTCTGGTACGGATGGTCAGTTTACCCCCCCCGGGCATGGCGTCGCGGGCGTTCACAGCCATATTTAAAATAATCTGTTCGATCTGACCGGGATCGGCGGTAATCGGCTTTAGTTTTTTATCCGCTTCGATACTGAGTTGAATGTTCTCTCCGATCAGCCGGCTAAGCATGGTTTCCATATTATGAATGTGATGATTCAGATCGATCCTCTGTGGTTCCAAAAGCTGTTTACGGCTGAAGGCCAGAAGTTGTCCGGTTAAAGATTGTGCTTTTTCTCCTGCGGAATCGATTTCATGAATAATATCTCTGAAAGATTTTTTTAATTTTTTATCTTTCAGCAGCAAGAAAGTATAGCCGCGAATAATAGCTAACAGGTTGTTGAAATCATGAGCTACGCCGCCGGCCAATTGCCCGATGGCTTCCATTTTCTGTGACTGCCTTAGCTGCTCTTCCAATTCAATCTTATCGGTTATTTCCGTGGCAATGCCCAAAGCCTGATCCGGAACACCAGATTCACTCAGGATGGGTTGTAAGCTAAGATGAAAAAAGCGTTTTTTCCCGGCAATGGTCACTGTCTTATCTATGGATAATCGTTTCTGATCGGCGATCACCTGTCTGATTTCATCCAATAAGGGATATTGGGGACGGGACGGTAATATTTCCCATAAAGGTTTTCCCACATAGTCTTCCGGCTTACCTCCCAGTCGTGCTGCGGCCGTCTCATTTAAAAAGATCAGTTTGCCTTCGCTATTCAAGGAAAAGATACTTTCCTTGATACTTTCTACAAGAACCCGGTACTTGGATTCGCTTTCCCGTAATAATTTTTCGACCTGTTTTCTATAGGTGATTTCGTTATTCAGGTTGTCGTTAATTTCTTGTAATTCACGATTGCGTTTGCGAACGGAGCGAAGCCGCAAGTGGAAAATCAGGGCAATGAGTAGGATAAGAAAAAAAGCGGAGCCGATCCGAAACAACCAGGTTTGCCAAAAAGGAGGCAAAATGGTGAAGGTGATGGAAGCAGGTCTGGCGCAGGGGATCCCTTTATGATCCCAGCCCTTGACGGATAAGGTATATTTCCCCGGAGGCAGATTGACCAGAGTTAACTGGTGTTTATTGCCGAGGTATCGCCAATTTTTTTGTACGTTTTCCAGTTTGTAAGCGTATGTATTCCGATACGGGAAATAAAAATCGAGTAAAGTAAAATCAAAAAACAGGGTATAACGATCATAAGGAAGAACCGTATTTTGCTCCGGTAGGGCAGTAGCAATATCCAGTGTATCCTTGATATAGGATTCAGTAATATGTTTAAATTTGGAAATTTTGATTTCGGGTAGAAGGCCGAGATGATCGGCAGAAGGTTTAAAACAAAAGAAGCCGGTGGAAGTGCCCATATAAATATATCCGTTCTTAGATGAAAGAACAGCACGGGTATAAACCTTCGGGTTTTCAATACCATCCATTTCATTATAATATATGATTTGTTTTTTATTTTTAAAAGAGACGATTTGTTTCTCATCACCTATCCAAAAATAGTCATAGGGATCTTTGGTTACAAACCGGATACGGATGAAATTATGTTCCCTTTTTTTAAAAATCGCAGAGAATCGTTTTGAGTTAGGATGATAAATGAAAATATTATCTTCTGTAGCGATCAATAAAGTATTATGGCTATCTTCAAAAATGGAAACAACTGTAGGATGGTTGTCATTCGGATCAAGAGGAACCGAATTGAATTTGTCGGTAACCGGGTCGTATAGAAAGAGACCTATCTTGGTCCCTGCCCAGAGGTGTTGCGAATGATCTTCGAATAGATTAAAAGCCTTAACTACGGATTTATTTCCTTTGGGAGCTAAACGATAAAAACGATAAGATCTTCCCTTCCTGTCCATGCGGGAGAGATTACCTTTATTGGTTGAAAACCATATATAACCATTATGATCACATAGTATAGCGGAAATACGATTATTAGCCCTTTTATCAGAAAGGGTTTGGATATCATTAAAATGATAAAACTTATTCTTCTGACGGTCAAAAAAATCAATTCCCTTTGTAAAAGTTCCCAACCATAGATTGCCATGAGCATCGGATGTGATGGAGGAAATAAAATTATTTCCAAGGCTGTAAGGGTCTTCAGGGTTATGCGTAAAATGCCGAATTACATGGTTAAGAGAATCCAGTTGGAATAAACCCTTGTTGGCTGATGCAATCCAAATAGTACCGAAAACATCCTGATGAAAAGCAATGGTATTGTTGATTTTTTCCTGATGGCCTTTAATTTGAAAAGAAGTAAAATTTTCAAAGTGAATAGCAGAATTTTTAAAAATATCGATACCCTGGCTCTGTGTCCCTATCCAGGTAACTCCGCTGCGATCAATCAAGAGACAGAAAATTTCATTTTCGCTAGGTCTCGTAATTTTATTTTCGGAGGCCAGGAAATAGTTAAATTGATGTAGTCGGGGGTTATAGCTAAATATTCCCGTTCCATTTGTCCCGGCCCAAATGTATCCTTGCCGGTCCATATCTACAGAAGTTAAATAGCTTATTCGGTCTGCCCGGAAGCCATGATAATTTTGTTTAATAACATGATATTCATAGGTAGAGGGATTGAATTTTAACAGACCATTTCCGTAAGTTGCTATCCAGAAGGAACCGTCTTTGGATTCGTATATATCCCTGACAGAAACTTCTGGATGCTTGACAAAAGAAATGGGAACAAGATCAAATTGCCGGGTTTCTTTGTTATACCGGAAGAGTCCTTTTGTAGAACCTATCCAGAGCCTGCCCTTCGTATCCGCAAATATGCAGGAAATAAAAGCATGAATATAGAGACTGTCACCCGAATCTACATTCGGAACTAATTCATCAGTATGAATATTATATTTGTAGAGCCCGGTTATGCCGCCGATCCAGAGAGTCGAATCATTAATTTCATATAGGGCGAAAATAGAAGGGGTGAAGGGGATTTTTGCATTGAGAACCAGGGGATGAGAAGAGAATATCCCCGTGTTTTGATCAAAAGAATAAAGGCCCTGTCCCGTACCAACATAAAGTAAGGAAGGATCATATCGACTTTGAATGACAGACAACGTATTCTTATATTGGATAGTGAGCATTTCGGAACCGTCATATCTGCACAATCCTTTTGAAGTACCGATCCAGATAAAACCATAAGAGTCCTGCATGATGGTATTGATATTTTTAGAGGGTAAACCATCTTCAGTGGTCAGATGTCTAAAGAAGATGTACGGGCCCTGGGCAAAAGAATCCTTCCCGTAAAAGATGAAACCCATTGCGAACAGGATTATGACTAGCCAACGTTTCAAATCCATGGTAAGCCCGAAAGTTTGACTGATTAAAAATGCCGGCAATTAATCTGGCGCAACAGTCCGCCGCGAAGCGCTTCCTTCAATTTGCGGCGGGATTATACCGCAATAAATTTTACTAAAGACGCTGCGTGTTTTGGAACCGGAATTAAGTTATCTTTTCAACAGTATATGCAATTTCTCGATTTTATCTGTTTCCCCCAGGACGATCAGCCGATCATTCTTTCGTAAGACCGTTTGAGAGCTGGGATTAAACTCCCAGGGGGAGTCCTTGCCGTGCTTGACTGCTAAAACAATTAAACCTGTTTTTTGTGGAATTTGCACTTCTTTTAGGGATTTGTCAAGCAGAGGAGAACTTTCGGGGATATCAAGTTCTTCCATTCGTAAAGAAAGTCCTTCCCGGTTCATGATTACTTCCAGGAAACTGAGTACGGCAGGGCGCAAGATAACCGATGCCATTCGAATTCCCTCAACCCGGTTTGGAGAAATAACGAAATTAGCACCGGCATTATAAAGCTTATGTTCCGTACTCGGTTCAACAGCGCGGGAGATGATGTGGACCTGAGGATTAAGAGCGCGGGCAGAAACCACTACAAAGAGATTATCGGCATCAATCGAAAGAGCGGCAATCACTGCCGAAGCATTGGCAATATTGGCTTCGATCAGGTTTTCATCTTTGGTAGCATCCCCCTGAACAATGAGAATGTCCGGGTAGTGTTCTGATAAATCGTTTATGATCTGTGAACTTTCTTCGATGACCACAAAAGGAGCCTTTGCCCGGATAAATTCGGAAATAATGGTTTTACCCGTATCGCCGGCCCCACATAAAATAGTGTGGTCTCTCAAATTGCTGATTCTCTTTTTCATCTTCTGGTGTTTCCTTCTTAATAAAAGTTCGTTACGGACAAACCAGGAGGTTACTGTTGCGGAAAGCATCGCGATGACTATCATCCCGGCCAGGATAATGAACATGGTGAAAAATCGTCCACTATGATTCAGGGGAGCGATTTCCTGGTAGCCGACGGTCGAGATGGAAATAAAGGTCATGTAAAGTGCATCAAACCAATTCCATCCTGCAAAGTACTCATAACCGATCATTCCGATTAGCAATAAAAGGATAAGGGAACCCGTTACGGCAAAAATATGATTTTTGAAATGGCTGTCTATTGCCGCCATAAGCCAGAATGCTTCCGCTTTTTATTGTCGTTTCTGGTGGTTCTTATTTTCCCTGTTTAGAATCTCTTTTACCTTGTTTTGGATATACCCGTTCCGGATATAAAGATACAAATTTTTTCCGGGGCAGAGCGTTTCGGCGTAATCCTTATGTCCCTTTATCTGCGAAGGAGGTACATGAAAGTGCTCGGCTAAATAGGCACATAAATCAACAACGGCGGTTAGTTGCTTGCGGTTGATTATTTGATGCTCGTAATTACCCATCACGCAGATCAGGGCATGACCTCTGGGGTTGTAAGTGGTGTTTGTATCTCCGGGATAGTTGATAGGACGGGCTTCGTAAATCCGTCCGTCTAAGTCGATCATAAAATGGTAAGGGATATCGATCCAATTTTTTTTGGCCCGGCTCCAGTCCTGCAGGTGTCGGATATATTGGACGGGGTCTTCATCCCGATTGAAATCGACGCCGCCATGATGGATGGTAATCCGTTTGATCCGGTGCTCCGGAATCGTTCCGGTCAACGGTTTCCAGCCCCAATCGCTTCGCAAAACGACATGAAGACTATCGGGATAATGCAATTGTTCAACCGGGAATGAAGGTTTTTTGAAATAAGCACAAGAACCGAGGATGATGATGATTAAAAAAAGGCCTGTTTTCTTCTTCATAGTTGCTCCTGAATGGGACAGCCGCTAAATTAAAAAATATGCATCGTGTAACTCTTTTAAGGAATTTACACAATTTTTTTGATGGTAACAAAAAGGGCTGAATTAAATTAGGAAGAATGGGATATTTTTGTTACGATAGTACGTTGAAGCAGGTACATATCAATAAACATCGTGGAGGAGCGTATGAATTCACATCATGAAATTCCGGGCGAATTTGGACTGGATTATTTAAAAATCGAGAATTTGAACAATGCCTATTGGAATTTAACCACTCCCGCTCTTTATGAACAGGTAATTCGTCGTAGAGAAGGCCTTCTGGCCCATTTGGGGCCGATGGTTGTCCGAACGGGAGCCTATACGGGACGTTCTCCGAAAGACAAATTTATTGTGCGGGAGCCCCACTCGGAAAAAACGGTTTGGTGGGGAGAGGTCAATCGGCCCATTGATGAAGAAAAATTCGATTTGATCTGGTTGCGTATGCTGGCCTATTTACAGGGCAATGATATTTTTATCCAGGATTGCTATGCAGGAGCGGATCCTGACTTCCGCCTTCCTATACGGGTGATTACCGAATATGCCTGGCATTCTTTATTTGTACGAAATATGTTTATTCGTATCACCGATCGAGATGAATTACGTAATCATATTCCGGAATATACCATTATCGACCTTCCTAAATTTCATGCCATGCCCGAAATGGACGGCACCAATTCGGAAGCTTTTATTTTAGTAAATTTTGCCAGAAAACTGATCCTGATCGGCGGAACGAGTTATGCCGGTGAAATTAAAAAATCGGCTTTTACCTTAATGAATTATTTATTACCCGAACAAAATGTGCTACCCATGCATTGCAGTGCCAATGTGGGTAAAAAGGGAGATACCGCGGTTTTTTTCGGTCTTTCCGGAACAGGAAAAACGACCCTTTCAGCCGATCCGGAGCGGGCTTTAATCGGCGATGATGAACACGGCTGGAGCGAGCAGGGAGTCTTCAATTTTGAAGGCGGATGTTATGCCAAGGTGATCCGCCTCTCCGAAGAAGCCGAACCCGCTATTTATGCTACTACACGTAAATTCGGAACTGTATTGGAAAATGTGGCCATAGAGTCCTATACGCGTCGCCCGGATTTGAACGATGATACATTTACGGAAAATACCCGGGCCTCCTATCCGATTACCCATCTGGACAATATTATTCCTCAGGGTATGGGGGACAATCCGCAGAATATTATTTTCTTAACGGCCGATGCCTTCGGAGTCTTGCCACCCATTTCGCGATTAACCAAAGAGCAGGCCATGTACCAATTTCTGTTGGGCTATACGGCCAAAGTAGCCGGTACGGAACGGGGAATTACCGAACCGCAAGCCACTTTCAGTACTTGCTTTGGGGCACCGTTTATGCCGAAGCATCCCAGTGTGTATGCCAAATTATTGGGAGAAAAGATTGAAAAACACGGTGTTAACTGCTGGCTGGTTAATACGGGCTGGACAGGGGGACCTTACGGAGTGGGGCAGCGCATATCGATTAAGAATACGCGTACTCTGCTGAACAGCGCCCTGGAAGGAAAACTGGATAAGGTGGAATTCGAAACGGACCCCGTCTTCGGTTTGAGCGTTCCCAAATCCTGCGCCGGTGTTCCGTCTGAAATACTTATGCCTCGCAATACCTGGCAGGATAAAGAGGCCTACGATCAGAAGGCGAAAGAGCTGGCCGCCCGTTTTAAAGAACATTTCAGGGAATATGAGGAATATGTGGATGATGCCGTACGCCAGGCAGGGCCGTTGGTATAATCCCCCTGATTTATAGCAAAGCCGCTCTGTTTCGCGGCTTTGTTAAATTTTCTTCATTCTAAAACAGTCTGCTCCCCTCTTCGGAAATGGTTCGAAACCGACATCCTTCAAATATTTAACATGGGCGGCTACTCTGGAGCAGGCAATAAAATATTTCCCCTTGCAAAGCTGAAACAGTTCATGTTGCCGGTTGTAAAGGTAATGGGCGTTTTGCAAATCCCGGTAGCTGGGGATGATATAGTCGAGATGGATAAGGCATTCTTCTTCGGATTTCGGCTCGACAATGAATAGGCCCACCGGCATCATATTTCGTAAAATGAAAATAATCTGACAGGATGCTTTTATATCGAAGTCGAATGAGGGGAAAAAGTGTCGAATATCGTTACGGTGAAAATCAAGAAAGCGTTTTAAGAAACGGTTGTCGGGATTGGTAATGGTCAGCAGTTCGAAATAGTCCCGAATTCGATACATCTGCAGTAGATAGTAAATATCCACCAGAGCGATAAAACCGTTCAGAATAAAAACCGGTAAAGCATGAACCAGTAAGCCGTATACAGAAAAAATAGCCGCTCCGATGAGATTTATCCAGCGTAGGTATTTAATAGAGCGCATCATTAGTGAAACGGCCACCAAAATCGAACCGAAATATCCGAAAATTTCAATCCAGTGCTCAAGAAAAAATTGTAACATAATCGTCATCTTTAGTAGTACAGGGCGGGAATATAGAGATAAATCCACTCTTCTTCAAAGAAATTTAAAGAAGAATATTTGAATCCCCCTTCGAATCATGCTAATTTTAGCGTTCAAAATATTTAATAAAACGTAGGAAACCATATGTCTGTTAAAAAACCGGAATTATTAGCACCGGCCGGTACCATAGAAAAAATGAAGTATGCCCTGGCCTATGGAGCGGATGCCGTTTATGCCGGTGTCCCCCGTTTTTCTCTTAGGGCCCGGGAAAATGATTTTACGCAAAAAAATCTCAGAGAGGCTATTCAATATGTGCAGGGCCGGAATAAACGCATCTATCTCACTATGAATATTTTCCCCCACAACCGTAAAATAGAATCATTCGAGCGCATGCTGGCCGTGGTGGCCGATCTCAAACCCGACGGGCTTATTATGGCCGATCCGGGAATGATTATGGTGGTCAGGGAACGTTATCCGGAGCTGGATATTCATCTTTCCACACAGGCCAATACCATTAACTGGCAGACGGTACGATTCTGGCAGAGAATGGGTTTGAAACGCATCATTCTCAGCAGAGAACTGAGCATCGAGGAGATCATCGAAATCCGACAGCATAATCCCGAGATGGAGCTGGAAACGTTTATCCATGGGGCCATATGTATCGCTTATTCGGGCCGTTGTCTATTGTCTAATTATTTTACCCACCGGGATGCCAATCAGGGCACCTGCACCAATGCCTGTCGTTGGCAATACAACGTGTATAGTGAACCGGAAAGTCTGCAGAATGAGCGCGACCTTTATCATCCTATTAAGGGAAATTACTATTTGGAAGAAACCGACCGGCCCGGAGAACTAATGGCTGTGGATGAAGACGAACATGGCACCTATATTATGAATGCCAAAGATTTGAGCACCATTCATATTTTAAACGAGTTGATCGAGGCCGGAATCGACAGCCTGAAGATAGAAGGGCGGACAAAATCGGCCTATTATGTGAGTATGATTACCCGCGCCTATCGTCTGGCCATTGATGCTTATATGCAGGATGGACAGGTTCCCGAACCGTTGACCCGTGAAGTTTATTCTGTGGCCAACCGAGGCTATATTAGCGGATTCCTGGAACGCAATCCCCATAGTGAAGGACAGAATTATGAAGAAAGCCATTCCACTTATCAAAGCCGTCTCTTTGCAGCTTTAGTGGATGAGTGGGATGAAGATCGCCGCCTGGCGAGAGTCCGTGTGCGGAATCGTTTTGAAAAGGGTGATCCCATGGAATTGGTTATGCCCGATAAAATAATCTCATTTAAGGTCGAAGAAATGTTTGATATCGACGGACAACCGGTTACAGTGGCGCACGGAGGGGGAATGGATATACAAATTCGTCTTCCTCAACGGCCGACTTCATTTTCTATTCTGCGTAAAGTTGCGGAATTTGTTTGACAACCGGTCATATTTTTTGATTGTGCAGGAATGTAAAAATCAATGCTAAAAATAATGAAGAAAATTTTTTTTACCCGGATTGAAATTTCGAATCAGGGGACCTTCTCCCCGGCTGAAAGTTTAAAGAAGCTCTTGTTTAAAAGATGATCCGTCAGGCAAGTATTCATTAAAATCCCGGGCCTCTTCATTCTTTTTCCAGCAAGGCGGAACCTACGTTTTTTCTTGTCAGTAAAAGACTGCTAATCAGTACTAATAAAGAGAATATGAATAAAAACAGTTCCGTAGATGGTGTGGACAGGAGCGGATATTCATTTAAGATACCGGCCGAAAAGTTGATGGTGGTATGGAGCAGGATACACAAAGTAAGAAAAGATTTTGTTTTATTTTTTTCTATACCATAAGCAATCAAACCGGCAGTGGCCATGTGAAAAAGCGTTGCGGAAAATCGCTCCAGGCTCGCCCAGAAGAGATTGAAGAAATTCAAATCCGTCATAACGGGCTGCCAGTCGGTGATGGCGATAAGAATAATTTCACTCAGAGAGAAGCCCAGACCGATATTGATACCCAACCGGAAAAGAGGATGTTCGGGCGTCTGGTTCTCGGTTCTTCTCAGTTCCATCCAAAGAGGAATTCCTTTAGACAATTCCTGACCTATCCCGGCTGCGACTGCGTAATATAATAATTCCCAAATTTGATAATGCGGGCCGGAATTATGAACTTCGTAAAACAATATTTTGAACCCGTGCATAAAAATAGCGGCCGGCAGAGCAATGAGACTGTGAAGCCCGATACCCAAAAAAAAGATACCCATTCCGAATAAAAGATATTGGCCATTAAGAAGTGTCTTGATCAGATGCAGGGTTAGATAACCGGCGAATATACTAAAGGCAATACTAATGATTAAATAGAGCAGAGTATACAGGATGCTCAAATCGGATCCTTATTTGTTATATTTCAGAAACATCTGTGTCGTCGATTAGAATAATTTAGGTAGTACGGAAATAAGGAGTATAATAAGAATTAAAGCGATAATTGAATAAGGATTCGCAAAATTTATCGTCCATCCGAAGCCCAACCGTTTGGGGACAAAGACCCGTTTATCCTCCGGGTTCCAATAAAGGAACAGAAAATAGTTTTTTGAATTTTTATCTTTTTCCATATGATCCGGCCCTCTTCAAAGAATAAATAATTCATTTGTTCCGCACCGATCTTAACGGGAAAAATTCTAACGGCCGAAATGTATAAAAAATTACAAATGTTGGCAATACTTTAAGAGTTAAATTTATCAGGACCGAATCTATTGTTTCGATTAATTGCCAATAGATTCTCTGCTCATGAGGGATCTATATCAATATCCTAATAATATTGCTATTTGTTATGAGATTCGGTGATCTTTTGGATCGATAATATAAAATAAAGACAGTTATGGTATATTTTATCCCGGGGATAATGAGAATGGGTGAAAATGTGAGATCAATCGCGTAATGTCATTCCCAACATGATCGGGAATTCATAATATTTTCCATAAAAAGAAACGGTCGTAGCCTTAGTGGGGTTGACTAAGGGGACTCCATTTGATTAGATATGAAATTTTGGACAAATTATAATAAAGGAAATTTGGGTGATTTATAGAGGAATAAAGTAATGAAAATTAAAAAGTACATGAAAGAGCATGAGGCATTTATCAGCAAGCAGTTAGTTTTAAACCCTGAAGGGATAAATTGGCAGGATTTAAAAGAGAAACATGAAAAAATGATTGCATATATGCAGCACGAACGGCTTGTTCATCTTCTGGTCACCATAGCGTTCGGTGTTTTTCTAATGATTGCACTAATCATTTCCGTTATGAAACCTAATATAGCGGCACTTATCTTAACGACCCTGTTTTTAATCATGCTCCTTTTGTATATAGCCCATTATTTTTTTCTTGAAAACACCATTCAACGTTGGTATCGATTCTCGGATGAGATTGAACAAAGGATCAGCCCATTCAATTTAGGAAAGCAAGAGCAGAAATAGGGTACAACGCCCACAGTAAAATTATAGCGCATAATATCCATGATCGCAGGAAATTTGATTTTAAGCTAAAATCAGGATAATATTTGCCGGAGAAAAAGAGGCTGTGTGCAAAAGAGAATCAATTGGTCCGTTCGACCTGATTCCGCAATAACGGATTGCAGGGAACTATCCGTATCAAATTGAATCGATTCAGATCATTGATTTCCCGTTCTCTTTTTATAGCAACGGATTTTGAAGGGAAAGCTTCCGTATAGACCAGTACCCATGGGATTCCCCGTTTTGTGTATTTACCCCAAGCAGCATTGTGTCTTATTAATCGTTTTTCAAGGTCATGGGTATAACCGATATAATAACGATTTAATTTTTTGGCTCTATCGTGTTTCTTGTGAAGCCGTATATTAACTGGGGGCCGATAAAAGGATTTAAACAATTTTTTATTTTTTCGTTCATCTTGTATTTAAAAATAAAAGTATCCGAAGGATACGAATATAAGTAGCCACACCCGTCAGCCGCCGGGCAGGAGCGGAGCCTGTGGTAAATCGGTAAAAGCGAGCATGACGCTGAAAGCGTCGAATTTGGAACACAGAGCATTCTAACGAAATAGGATACCCTATACATTGAAAGGCCCGGTTTATTTTACCGCTTTGCGGTAACCTTATTCGGTTGTATCTTGCCCACAGGCTTCGCCTGTGGTTACTCATATTACATCACTTCGTGATGATTTAAGGACAACTTTCTGCGTTCCTTATTTGTTTAATAATCTCTGTATGACGAAAAAAAGGAACTCAATGTGTGAATTCCTTTTCAGCGGTCCGGACGAGACTCGAACTCGCAACTTTCTGCGTGACAGGCAGATGCTCTAACCAAATTGAACTACCGGACCGGATGTTCTCATAAATAAGGCATGCAATATAAGCAATACTTTATATGCTGTCAATATGTTAATTTTAGCAACGAACGGAATTTTCCCATTAATAATTTCTTTTTAAACCTTACGAAATAGATGTCGAAACAGGAGATAGAAGGTAAAGAATCAACCGGAAAAAATTTAAATAATCCGCTTCTTTGCCAAACTCAGAGTCTGATAGGATACGTCTATGTTGGAACGAAAACAAAAGTTAGCCAGATTGATTGAATTCGGAGTGGAAATAAGTCAGGTGGCCGATCTGGACCTGTTGCTGGAAAAAATCCTCAGCGAAGCCCGCTTTCTGATGCAGGCCGATGCCGGGTCGATATATATTAAAGAAGATGATACGCTTCATTTCAGTTATGCTCAGAACGCTTCCATGCAAAAAAGGCTGGAACCGGGTAAAAAGTTAATCTATACCACCTTCAGTATGCCCATTTCCAATAAATCCATTGCCGGTTATGTGGCTAACAACGGAGCCATACTTAATATACCCGATGCGTACCGGATTTCTTCCGATCGTCCTTTCTCCTTCGATGGCAGCTATGATAAACTCAGCGGATATCATACTCAATCTTTGTTGACTCTGCCCATGAAAAACAGTCGCGGCGAAATCATAGGTGTTCTGCAACTGATTAATGCCCAGGACGATCGGGGCAGGATCATTCCCTTTCAGGCTCAGGATGAACCCATTGTGCGCCATCTGTCCATTTACGCGGCTAATGCCATCGAACGGGCTCAGATGACTCGTACCACGATCATGCGCATGATCAGTATGGCGGAATTGCGCGATCCCAAAGAAACCGGTCCCCACGTTAACCGCGTGGCTTCCTATGCCGTGGAAATATTCGAAGCCTATGCCAAAAAACAGAAGATGGATAAGGAAGAGATCGATAAACAACGGGATACTTTGCGGCTGGCAGCCATGCTGCATGATGTGGGTAAAGTGGGTATCTCCGACCTGATTTTAAAAAAACCGGGCCGTTTTACAGAGCAGGAATTCGCCATCATGAAACAACATACTCTGATCGGCGCCCGTTTATTTAAAGATGCCCGTTCCAATTTCGACGATTTTTCGGCACAGGTAGCCCTGAATCACCATGAGCGGTGGGACGGTAAAGGGTATCCCGGGCATGTGGATATTTTTAGCGGCCGGCCTTTAGCCGGATACGAAACGGAAGAGGGTCAGGCCAGAGGAAAGCGGGAAGAAGAAATTCCGCTCTTCGGCCGGATCGTGGCCATTGCCGATGTGTATGATGCCCTGAGTTCGCGCCGGGTTTACAAGGAAGCCTGGGATCAGGATAAAGTATTGCAAACTATCCGTGAGGAACGGGGCAAGCAATTCGAACCTCAGCTCGTTGATATCTTTTTCGAGATTCAGGATGTTATTCAGTCTATTGCCAAACGTTACCCGGACGAAGAGTAAACCTCGATTAAAATCAAATGCTCCTTTATTCCAGCTTATTTTTTCATTATATTCTTACATTCGCACTAAATTGGAATATCGTTTTTAATATAGATGGAATATTTTCCCGCAGCGGTCATCCAGGATCGCATCAAGGATTTTTTTGTTCACAGCATTGAACATGAGCGTCTGGCTCATGCCTTTATCTTCTATGGAGAGGAGGGGCGGGGGAAGGAAGCGTTTGCTCTGGAACTGGCTAAAGCGCTGAACTGTGAAGCCGAAGACCGCCGGCCCTGCAACCAATGTGCCTCCTGTACCAAAATCAACCACTTAAATCACCCGGACGTTAAAGTCCTTTTTCCGGTAACCAGCCGTACCAAAGCCACCGAGCTTAAGGAACTCTTTAGAGCAAAGGCTGAAAATCCTTATTCGCCTACCGATGTGGTTGGGCATAAAAACATAGCCATCGAAAAAATACGCGAACTGAAACGGGAGGCGACCTATGCTCCGTTTGAAGCAAGAAAGCGTTTTTTTATTATTGCCGGTGCGGAATATATGGCCAGGGAGGCTTCCAATTCTTTCCTGAAGCTGTTGGAGGAGCCTCCGGAAAATTTAATCATTATTTTGATTACCAGAGATTATCATAATTTACTTGACACGATTCGATCCCGCTGCCAGTCGGTTTACTTCCCGGAATTTTCCGGGCAACAGATGAAAGAGATTATTAACCGCTACCAAACGGTTGATCAGGACCTCGATGTACTGATCCGCATTTCGCGTTTTAATCTGAAAAAAGTATATCGTCTGCTGCACAGTGCCTATCAACAGCAAAGAGAAGTGGTGTACGAATTTCTTAAAGCGCTGGCTTCGGGAAATATGTTCTTAACAGCTCAGATCATCGATCGCATCACCCAAAAACGGGATAAAAATTATATCCTGGAAATTCTGGATTTACTGGTCTTGTGGTTACAGGATGCCCTGCACGTCCAGATTCTCGGTACTAAAGCCCAACTTTTAAATCTGGACTTTGAAGAGGCCATTGCTAAATTCAGCGATTATTATTTAGGCGCCGATTTAAGAAAAATCATCGAGCGGGTAGAAGAGGCCGCCCGGCAAATCACGATGAACGGTCATCCGGCCCTGACCCTTACCAGTCTGGCAATTGACATGCATGAAAAGCTTACGATTCAACCGACATCTAAGGAGGCGGTATGACGCCAGAGATTTTGGAAGTATCTTTTAAAGGGAATAAACGGGTTCCTTATTTTAACCCGAAGGAGATAAAGGTCAAACCGGGTGACTATGTGATCGTTGAAGCCGATAAGGGCATCGATCTGGGACGGGTGAGCAAAATCGGCCGTTTGGTTGCCTTGTCCAGGATTAAGGGCGAACCGAAGAATCTGATTCGCAAAGCAGTGGAAGAAGATCTGCTGAAGCTTCAGGAAAATCGTGAACTGGAACTAAAAGCCTTCGCCGTGGGCCGGGAGAAGATCGGCAAGCATAATCTGCAAATGAAATTGGTGGATGTGGAATATCAGTTCGATAAGAATAAACTGACTTTTTATTTTACCAGCGAAAAACGGGTCGATTTCCGGCAGCTGGTTAAAGATTTGGCCGCAAAGTATCGCACGCGTATCGAACTGCGCCAAATTGGCGTTCGGGACGAAGCCCGGCGTTTGGGCGGCCTGGGAGTCTGTGGGAAACCTTTGTGCTGTACCACCTTTATGGAAAACTTCGAACCGATTTCCACCCAATATGCTAAAGAACAGCATCTGCCTCTGAATCCGGGAAAATTAACGGGTATTTGCGGCCGGTTGAAATGCTGCTTGTTATTCGAAAAAGAGTTTTATGAAGAAGCGGTTAAAAAATATCCTCCTCTCGAAACAAAAATTAAGACACCTCAGGGTACGGCGTTTATTGATCGCATCGATATTTTCAGGGAACGAGTCTATTTGCGCTTTCCGGATGACATCATAGAAGACCGACCGATAGAAGAAGTTCAGAAATGGTTACACTCATAAGGCAAAGAATATTTCGTAAAAACCGGAACAGCACCTTTTCTCAGGAACAAGATACATGAAAAGCTATGATATTGTGGTAATTGGAGCGGGGATCGTCGGATTGGCCACCGCCTTAACGCTTTCCAAAAATAAAAAACTCAAAATTGCCGTTATAGAGAGTGAAGGAAAAATCGCCCGACACCAGACAGGTAATAACAGCGGTGTAATCCATTCCGGGCTGTATTATAAACCGGGATCGCTAAAAGCGCAAAATTGCGTCCGGGGTCGCCAGGCTTTGTATCGTTTCTGTGAAGAGCATCATATTGCCCACGATCGCTGCGGTAAGCTGGTGGTAGCCACAGACCCCAAAGAGATTCCATATCTGAATGACCTGGAACAGCGGGGTTTGGCCAACGGGCTGCAAGGTTTAAAACGTCTGAAAGGTGAAGAACTTAAAGAGTATGAGCCGCATGTAACCGGCATTGACGGTCTTTTTGTGCCGGAGACAGGTATTGTGGATTATAATGATGTGGCCGCTGTTTATGCCCATCTTATTCGGCAGGCAGGAAATGAAGTATTGCTTAATACCCGCTTCGAAAATTTACAAAATGATAGCGGCGAGCTGGTCCTGGAAACGAACCGGGGATCCATTCACAGTAAACATTTAATCAATTGTGCCGGTCTGCAATCCGACCGGGTGGCTATTAAGTGCGGAATCGAGCCGGGTCTGCGTATTGTTCCTTTTCGCGGAGAGTATTACAAACTCAAACCGCGGAAATACCACCTGGTTAAAAATTTAATCTATCCCGTTCCTGATCCGGCTTTTCCTTTTCTGGGCGTTCATTTCACGCGTATGATTCACGGCGGGGTCGAAGCGGGACCCAATGCCGTGCTGGCCTTTAAGAGGGAAGGCTATACAAAATTCAGTTTTTCTCTTAAAGATACCTGGCAAACGTTTACCTACAGCGGTTTTTTGAAATTAGCATCAAAATATATGCGCATGGGGTTAGGTGAATTTTACCGTTCCTATAATAAAGCGGCCTTTGTCCATGCTCTGCAGCGCCTGATTCCGGATATCGAAGGAGAAGATATTGAACCGGGCGGTGCGGGAATCCGGGCTCAGGCTCTTGAAAAGAGCGGTGCCCTGGTGGATGATTTCAGGGTTGTGGAGGGTGAAAATATGATTCATGTTCTCAATGCGCCTTCACCCGCTGCCACGGCTTCTTTAAGTATCGGACAATATATTTCCGAATTGGCCCAAAAGGATTTTGATCTTCCCGACTAAGATTTGTTCGGGTGTCTTGTACCGGGACTCAGTCCTCTACGGAGGATGTTTTTAGAACATTTTATAAAATACAAAATTAATAATACAGCATGCTTAAATCGCCGGCTCCTTCGCGGAGTATGGCCGGTTCGTTTCCGGAAAAATCAACTACCGTGGAAGGTTGGTTGAACATGACGCCCGCATCCATGATCAGGTCGATTTCGTTAAAATAATTCTCTGCAATTTCCAGAGGATCGGTGTAATATCCGTCCGAGCCCTGGGGAACGCTGACGCTTAAGAAAGGCCGACCCATCTCGGCCAGCAAGGCCCTGGTTACATTACAGTCCGGGATACGAATCCCGACCGTTTTCCTCTTTTGCAGAACAATTTTGGGAATTTCCCGCGAAGCACGCAGCACAAAAGTATAAGGTCCGGGTAAAACCCGGCGCATCACCCGATAGGCATCATCGGAGACGATGGCCCAGCGGGCGATATCCTTTAAGTCGGGACAAACGAAGCTCATTAATTTCTGATTGGAGGCCTGTTTGATGCGTAACACGCGTTCCATGGCCGATTTGTTGAAAAGATCCACGCCCAGCCCGTAAATGGTGTCCGTCGGATAAACGATAATACCGCCATTCTTTAATATTTCCACGGCTTTGCTGATGAGGCGCGGCTGAGGATTTTCCAGATAGACTTTTTCAACTTGTACGGCCATGGAGCCGAATTCCTCACATATTTCATGAAGTGAAGCCATAAATACCAATTTTTTTAAGACAAATCAAGGCCGATATATATTTTTGCCATGTTTTTAACCCACTGGCAAGGGATTCCTTTTGAGTTTAAATTAAAAGTCAGATAAGTATAGGAAAGAGTCTTTTTGGGTATTTCACGTACAAAAGCAGATATCGGGTTACTTTCGGTGACCCTTTTTTGGGGCACCACCTTTATTCTTTCCAAACTCACTTTGGTTCATGTGCCGCTTCCGGTCTATCTCTTTATTCGCCTGACCATTGCCGCCCTTTTTCTGGACCTGTATGCTCTGCGCTATGTTCGGGAGCTGAATCGTACCCTGATTCTACACGGGGCTATTTTGGGTGTCTTGTTGTATTTTTCGTATTTCTTTCAAATGTGGGGGATTCAGTTTACCAGTGCATCCAATGCCGGATTTATTACCGGTCTATCCGTGATTTTGGTCCCTATATTCGGATTTATCTTTTTTAAATATCGTCCGGCGGCTACTGTTTTAACAGGGATCGTACTGGCGGTAACGGGGTTATTGCTGTTGACCGGCGCCAACCCCTTTCACTGGAACAAAGGTGACGGCCTGGTCCTGATTTGTGCCGTATCTGTAGCTTTTCATGTCATCTACACCGGGCGCTTCGCTCTACAGCACAATGTCTATTTGCTTACGGCGGTGGAGCTTACGGTAGTCTCTTTGTTAACCATGCTGGCCCTGCCGTTTGGAACATATGGATGGCCCCATATTACGTTTAACGTTCTGGCGGTTTTAATTTATCTCGGTCTGTTCGGAACGGTTTATACTTTCCTCATGCAAACTTCCATGCAGCGTTTCACCACAACGGCCCGCACGGCGCTGATTTTTGCCATGGAACCGGTCTTTGCCGCTCTTTTCGCTTTCTTAATTGCTGGTGAATCTCTTACCTTAAGCGGATGGATCGGCGGTCTGCTCATTGTTTTGGGCATGATCAGTTCCGAAATACCGATCTTCGGGACAAAGTCCGATAAGATAAATTTAAAATCCGGGAAGGGTTAAAGGGAAGAGCACCGCCTGGTTCCCCCTTTTTTCATCAATATAAAAGAACCCCGAACTTGAAACCGGGTTTTCGGTAAATTTCCCTTATTGTTCATCCTTATTTTTAGACTTCTGATAAAGATTGTAAAGAAACAGGGATTCTTTCGGATTGAGATCAAACCTGAATACGGCTTCGTTGATAATATTGTCGATTGATTCATATTCTTTGGTTTTTAAATATTCGGAAATCCATCGAACGGCTTTTTTTAGAGCATCTCCCTCGGGCATTAGGGTCCCCATGAATTATTCCTCATCGTTTAATCCGCGTTTCTGATGAATAGGTATTGAAAAATGTATTCCGTACTGTACAGGATACATAACCGTTTCCTATCCTTTTTAACTACCATCGGGTGAATAATATCCCGTAAGGAAATAAACAGATCGATGGAATGTGTTATTTTTAATCAAATATAGGAATATGGGTGAGGTAAACCGATAGTCGTTCGCAGTATCCTAAAGATACTGTCAATTAAGACGATAGATGAATAGTCTATCCTGTATCTATTCTTTATTCGATCTTTAAAAAGTTTCTTTTCAGCAAAATATACGTATGCCATTAATTGAAATTAAGGAGGATTTATGCATCGGGTAAAAGTGTTATCGATTTTATTGCTAATGTTTTCAGGGATCGTTTTTAGTTCACGGGCTCAGATCGTACGAAGTGATTCGCTGGCTTTGGTGGCCTTGTATGACAGTACCGACGGAGCCAACTGGAAAAATACCTGGGATTTAAACCAGAGCGTTTCCAATTGGTACGGGATTACCGTCAGCGGTGACAGGGTAACCCAAATACATCTATACGGCAATCAACTAAACGGACATCTGCCTCCGCAGTTGGGTGATTTGTCGGCGTTAACATCAATGGAAATTTCCGCTAATTCCAATTTAACAGGGAACATTCCCGATGAAATCGGCAATCTTAAGGAGTTGACTTCTCTCGCGTTACAATTTAATAAACTGAGCGGTGAAATCCCCCGAAGTCTTCTGGGCTTAAGTCAATTAACCGTTTTATACTTAAACAATAACCAGTTAAGTGGAACCATTCCCGCAGGTATCGATAGCTTAAAAGAGCTAAGTGCTTTATATCTAAGCATCAATGACCTTACCGGTACCATCCCCGCGTCGATTGCCAATTTAAGCCATCTGAAGGTATTGTATCTCCATGCTAATGAGTTGGAAGGCGATTTCCCTGTATTTCTGACCACCATGACCCAGTTACAAAGATTATTATTATATAGCAATCATCTCACCGGAACCATTCCCGAAGAGATTGGTAATTTAACAAATTTGACTCATCTGGGCCTGGGATTTAACCAGCTTACCGGGGGGATTCCGGCATCGATCGGTAATCTGACCAATCTGACCTATCTGAAGCTTAATCTTAATCAATTGACCGGTAGCATTCCTCCCGAATTTTGGAGGTTGACCAAACTGAAATACCTGTATTTGAATAATAATCAATTAAGCGGTACAATCTCGGATAGCCTGGGCAATTTGGTTAATCTGGTTGATCTTTATCTGGATAACAACGGTTTTACCGGAACCATTCCGGCCGGATTGGATAGTTTGACGTCACTAAGAACTTTTAAAATAGGGGGCAATAATTTTAACGGTGCGGTGCCTGAAGCGCTTACCCGGCTTACCGGGCTGCATTATCTTGACTTTTGGGCAAATCAGTTGAATCATTTACCGGATTTTTCCGCTTTACCCAATCTTACCTATTTGAACGTTCAATCTAATCGGTTAACATTTGCCGATCTGGAGCCCCAGACCCATTCGCAATCCCTGACCAGTTTTAGCTATGGCGGACAGGCGGCGATCGGCCGGGCAGATACACTCTGGAAAGCCGTCGGCGATTCTCTGCGTATCTCTCAGAATGCAGGGGGCACGGTCACCCACTATCAATGGCAGAAGGACGGCCAAGATATCGCCGGTTTAACGGATAGCGTTTTGCGACTTTCCGATCTGCAAAGAAAAGATACCGGGCTCTATGGCTGTAAAATGACGAACGATAGTCTGCCATTGCTGACTCTTTATAGCTATCATGTTACCGTAAATGTGACTGAAACAGGAGATATTACCAGCGATACGACCTGGTCGGCCGGGGATACCATCTATATCTCCGGGGATGTCTATGTATCTTCCGGGGTCCGCTTAACTATAGAGCCGGGGGCGGTTGTGTTCTTTACGGGTCACCATTCATTGCATATACAGGGGACTTTAAGCGCCAGGGGCACTCCCACCGACAGCATCATTTTTACTGCGGCCAAACAGGATAGCGGATGGCAGGGCATTTATTTTAAACCGATCGGCTATAACCCGGATACTTCGTATATCGAGTATTGCCGTCTGGAATATGCTAATCCGACTTTTCCTGAAGACTCGCTTTATAACGGAGCCATTAGCTCGATCGATTATCAACATTTGCAGGTGCGGCATTCTCTTTTTACTCATAACCGGGGAAAGCAGGGTGGGGCTTTTCATTCGGAAGACGGTGAACATGAAATAGAAAACAATACTTTTGTCAACAATAACGCTACCCATGGCGGGGCAATATTTTCCAGTGGTACTTCACTGGAACTGAATAATAATACCTTTAGGACCAACTCTGCTTCGTTTGGGGGAGCGGTTTTTTGTGCGGATCGTACATGGGGTTTTCTAAACGGTAACTATATAGAAAATAATCAATCGACAAAGAACGGTGGGGCCGTTTATGCCTCGGAATCGAATCTCAATATCCACAACGATGTTTACGTACAAAACACAGCCGGATACGGCGGGGCTATTTCTACGACGTATTCTGGTATCGAGCTAACAAATTGTACGATCAGTGACAATAACGCTCACCTGTTCGGCGGAGCCATGTATATCACCTTCAGTTCCTCGGCCGGATTAGCCAATTCTATCCTCTGGAACAATACAGCCGATTCCAGCGGCAATGAGGTCTATTTCTTCGGAACAGGAACTGAGGGAGAGTTTCAATATTGTGATATCCAGGGGGACAGCAGTGGCTTTGTCGGTCCGGTTGAAAGTTTGACTTACTCCAACAATATGGCCCTGGATCCCCTTTTTTCGGAAGCAGATGTTGAACCCTACAGACTCGGGGAAAATTCCCCTTGTTTAGACGCCGGAGCACCGGATTCCGCCGATATTTGGGTGCCGGAAACGGATATTGCCGGCAATAGCCGCGTTCAGAACGGCCGCATCGATATGGGTGCTTATGAAGGGGCATATACAACCGGCATCGGGGACAGCCCCGAAAATCTACCGCAGACGGCGCAATTATATGCCAATTACCCGAATCCTTTTGGCGAAAGCCAGCCCTTCCGGGGCAATCCTTCGACTACCATTGCCTATGACATCAACCGGGGCGGGCGGGTTCAACTGAAAGTTTACAATGCCCTGGGGCAGCTGGTAAAAAAGGTGGTCGATGAACGGCAGAAACCGGGCCGATATCAATTGCATTTCCGGGCGAAAAATCTGGCCAGCGGAATCTATTTTTACCAGTTAAAAATAGGTTCATTTATACAGACGCGAAAGATGATTTTATTACATTAAATTTTGTTTTAAATACGATTCGATTCCAAACGCCGGATTTTACTTTTCCGGCGTTTTTTTATTGGATACTCTTTATTGCCTGAAAAAACATTGACATTTTCAAAGTATATTTCTATAATTCGAAATGTGGTAAAAGAAGGGATATTCATCCGGGATAGTGTCGGGTGGGTATAATGAGAATAATCTTACCAAGGGGATTCGTCTCATACAATAATAATGTAAAGGACGGCGAATATGTCAGATCATGAATCGTTATCATATACTATTTCCATCAATCCGGTTACCGGCGAAGAGTTGGGACGGACCCGCCTTAATACGGTGAATGAGTTACCCCAAATGGTCCGGACAGCCCGTGCGGCTCAAAAAGCATGGGCCCGGCTAACGGTTAAAAAACGGCGACTCTATTTTTATAATGTGTTGTATTATCTGGTTAAACACGTTGATGAATTGACGGAAGTCATTGCCAGAGATACGGGTAAACTGCGTATGGATGCCCTGTCCAGCGAGATTTTGGCTATGGCGGTAGCCACGAGGTACTATTGCCGTAAAGCGCCTGAATTTTTAAAGGATCGTCGCCTGGCACCATCCAGCCTGGCTTTCATCAATAAAGTCAGTAAAGAGCGCCGTGTGCCTTACGGAGTGGTCGGAATTATTTCACCGTGGAACTATCCTTTTAATCTACCCTTTTCCGAAATAATCATAGCACTTTTGAGCGGAAATGCGGTGATCGTCAAGGCCGCTTCGGAAACGCAAATGGTCAGTCGGGCATTGCAGCAGGTCTTTGCGGCAGCCGAATTGCCGGATGGATTACTGCAATTTATTAATTTGCCGGGCAGAGAGGCCGGTCCGGCTTTTGTGCAAAGCGGAATGGACAAACTGTTTTTTACCGGTTCGGTGGCGGTGGGCAAGACGCTGATGCGTCTGGCGGCGGAAACATTGACACCGCTTAATCTGGAACTAGGTGGCAATGATCCCATGATCGTATGTGCAGATGCTAATCTGGAACGGGCGGCCAACGGTGCGATTTGGGCCGGCCTGTCTAATACCGGCCAGTCCTGTGGAGGGGTGGAACGGGTCTATGTTCAGGAAGCAGTATACAATGAATTTCTGGGTCTATTGAAAGCCAGGGTGGAAAAACTGCGTGTGGGTTACGATACGGATTTCAATGTGGATATGGGAGCCATGGCCACGGAAAGACAAATAAGAACTGTTCAGGATCAGATTGACCAGGCCCTGAGTAAAGGGGCAACAATTCTGGCCCGGTCTGCTGTACCTGAGGATCCGAACTTAAAGAATTTCATACCGGCCATGGTTTTAACGGATGTTACACACGAAATGGATATTATGCGCGAAGAGACCTTCGGTCCGGTTTTGGGAGTAATGAAATTTTCCGATGAGAAAGAGGCGCTTCAGTTGGCTAATAATTCCAATCTGGGGCTGTCCGCTTCGGTCTGGTCGCGCGATCGGGCAAAGGCCCGAAGATTGGCCAAAGAAATCCGGGCCGGGGCGGTAAACATTAATGATCACCTGATGAGCCATGCTATGGCGGAAACACCCTGGGGAGGTTTTAAGCAATCCGGAATAGGACGTATGCACGGCAAACACGGCTTTATGGAAATGACCCGGACCCAGGTAATTGTGGATGATTATTTGGGGCGACTGAACAACGATTTGTGGTGGCCGCCTTATGACCGGAAAGCGTATCAGGGGATAAAGGGAGCCTTAAATTTATTGTATGGCGAGGGATTAATCAACCGCATGGTTAGTTTGTTACATCTCCTGAAAATCGTACCCCGCCTTTTTGCCGGAGGCTCCAAAGCCCGCAATTAAATCCGAAAGGTAGCATCCGGGTCTACGGTACTTGGAGCCGTAAAGGCCCGGACTATCGTCATAAAATCATCTTATATATCGGATGATCCCCTAACGACAATACTATTCACACACAAATAGTTGTTTCGGATGATAGCGGTTTATGTCCGAATGCCATCCGCTCATTTTCTTAAAATCAACGGGTAGCAGTCCCGGGTATTACTCCGATCGTTGCTCTTCGGAGCACCGCAATCAATGTCTCTGTTTTTTCAGGAAATTTTTAATATAAGGTCCCAGAGCATAGATCAGAAACATGATGTAAAGCACCTGCAATATCGGTTTAAAGGAAAGAGCGAACACGGTCATATTACCAAACAGGGTAGCGGCCAGGGCCAGGGAAATAGCCTGCGAACTGGCTGTAGCCCCCAGGATGAGGATCATTCCCCGTGAATAATCTAATCGGAACAGCTTTGCCGCCAGGATGGAGAGGGCGGTTTGTACGATGTAATAAATGAACAAACCGACGGCTACCAAAAGGAACACAATGGGATGGTGCAGCACTTCGCCTGCCACCTTGGCCACGGAGAAGAATACGATCAACAAAATGCCGAGAGCCGAGACGCCGGGGAAGTATTGCTTGATGTCCATGAAATACGACATTCCTTTTCTGCGGATAATTTTACGACGTGTGTAAAATCCGAGAATCAGGGGTACTACAATGAATCCCAGCAGGTTCAGAATGAGCCGCCTGGTGTCTATGGGCAGAAGGGGACCACCGCTTATACGGACGATGATCGGCGAGAGTATGGGTATGAGCAGTAAGCCCACTACCGCAATGACCAGCGCATCTTCCGTGCTGGCATCGGCGATCCCGCTCCAGCCGATCAGCATATTGGAACAGGGAATGGCTCCGACAAGGATGATACCAAGGGCCAGCTCCGGATAGGCTGAAAATACGGTACGGGAGATGACGTAAGCAGTAGCGGAGGCAACAAAAAAGGCGAAGGTCAGGGTAAGCGAAATCAGTTTATAGTTTCGTCCCGCTTTTTTTACTTTTTCAATAACCATACCGGTAAGCATGGGATAGAGCATGATGAAAACCGCCAAAATGCTGACCGGCCGGATGTTTATCGATCGAATGTTCAGATAAAATCCTACCACTAGCGCCAGACCGAAATCTGCGGCAACATAGAGGTACAGCCGTTTTTTTATATGGATCAGTAATTGTTTCATCGTTCGGGTATCTCCGCTTCAATAACAAAAGTAAAGGTCAATTATCTTTAAAGCTTCTAAGTTCTCCAATAATATACCGGGTTTTCGGCAACTTGCGGTACGACACCGGGTAAGCCCGGAAAATTCCGTCCTGATTTATTGAAACCCAGGTAAAGCAAAATATAATCCAATGGCTATAAAAAAAGCCATATATCCTATTATGAGGAATTTGGCGGTGAATAATGCAGAATTATTTGTCTGTTCATGAGTAACATAAAGCTTATACGCGATCAAATTTGCCAGGGAACCAAACAGGCTTCCGAATCCCCCGGCATTTGTTCCCCAAAGCAGTGCCTTCCAGTGGGTGGTGAATTTCGCAAAGAGCAGAGCTGTAGGGACATTGCTCATAATCTGACTGGCCAGGGCGGAAAAGAAAAAAACATGTTTGGCATGGCTGATTTCCGATAATAAAATAGATCTCATATTATCAGCCAGCCCGAAAAAGAAGAAAAAACTGAATAACAAGGCATAATCAACACGAAGTGCTTTTCGATCAAGAAGTAAAGCATAAATGAGAACCAAAGAACCGGCAACAACCGGGAATATACGGAACACGGTGAGTAAAACAATAATCAGAAAGAACGGATAGATATATATGGACTTTTGAACCGTACCGGCCGTCGCCGCTTTTTTCCGGTTGCTCTCGGTTTGGATCGCCAGAGATGAAAGGATCAAAAGCACCAGAAAAAGAAGGGAGAAGGGGGCAATAGATACGATAAATTGAGCAGGATTTACATCATAAAACCAGTAGATGAAAAAATTTTGCGGGTTGCCGAAAGGTGTTAAGGCAGAACCGGCATTGGCGGCCAAGGCTTCGAGAATAACCAGAATATCCAGGCGACGGATGCTCAGTGTTAACGTTAAAGGAACGATTACAATCAGAGCTACATCGTTGGTGATCAGCATGGACAGGAAGAAGGTAGTTAATATCAATTTTAACGGTATATATTTTCCGCTTTCGATGTTTCCGGAAAGTTTGGCGATAAGTCCGCTCTGCTCTATCCCCTTAACGGCCACAAAAAGGGTGAACAGGATAAACAGTACCTGCATCTCTCCGACTGAATATAGCGGAAAATGCCTGATATAAAGGGAGGTTAATAAAAAACCGACACCGGCAGTGAGTAACAGCCACTCTTTCAGAATAAAATCAGATAATCCGTTCCGCGTTTTCAATACATCTCACAGTATTCAAAAAATTAATTTAATGGATTCCCATTCTTTTTTTGCAATGCGTTCCTGCAGATCCGGAAGGAGCCGTTTTAGATTCATTTTTTTCCTATCCATTTGTGTAAACCGGTAAATCAGCAATCAATCGTATTTGCTGTACAGAAAGCGTTTGTGCTTCAAAGAAATTTGCTTCATGCATTTGGTATGATTCGCGCTTTTCATCGATTCTTTTAATATACAAAAAGGTAACTATTTTTTCCAACCGTATATTCTTCTTAACGGTTTTAAAGTAATTCGGTTCACACTTTTCGAAATCGACTCGACCACCGATCTTCCGGGTGTAAAATAGATATAAAAAATAGAATTTTCCTAACGATTCACCTGATAGCGTATTGCTTTTGATGGCCAAAAGGCATGTCTTTTCAGTAACGGGATTTTATACGTGTAGCACATTCAATCTAACACACTTCGGGCCGGGTTTTTTTAGAAAAACAGCTCAATTTACCGACCCGATGACAAAATCCGTCTCCGGAACATGATTTATTCTTGAGAAATGGAAAACTATATTGCTTTCACGTAGGGTATCTGCGGTTATATTGATCCAGGAACAAAATTTTGAACTATCCGTTTTAAGTTTTACTCCCAAATACCCTGTTTTTCCGGCCCAGGCACCGCGCCAGTTATGATGATAATACCTGCAATGCATTATATAAGTGACTTCGCGGCTCCAGGATCGATTGCCCCGGGCTTTGTAAAAAACAGTATCATGTTTGGTAAGATACTGAGCCCCGCCGGTTCCATTACATAATATTTCCAATGAATCAAGCGGTTTAAGATAGAAGAGTGTTAAGGTTCGATCGCCGTAAGTATGATGTATCATCTCAATTTTTAAATCCAGAGCGCCGTCCTCATTAATATCTATTTCATATTCCCCGTTATAGTATTTTGTATCGGGTTCTTTTTTCTGAATCTCTTCGGGGCTGGAACAGGATGAAAAAAGGAATAAAAAAGTGATTAATAAAACGGTTTTTATAAAGATCATGACCCCTCCAATCATATTTTTTTGGAAAAGATCGGATAAGATTAATTTATAAAACAAAATCCTTAAACGATAAAAATCACTTTCTGTATAACAAAGCTAAAAAATTTTCAGAAAAAGTCAAGTGGATCCGACTCTCCACCATTTAAAACAGGTTCCTTAAAATTCAATCTTTTATTACCCGGAGATTGTATCCGCAATTTCGTGAAGAAAAACAAAGGAATGAAAAGTTGCCATATTCTTCATACTTAATTTTAAAGGAAATAAAAATATACATTCATGAACCTAAAGTGGACCCGTTGTTCGAGATCATTTAGAGAAAAAAATACGAGGTAGCCGTCGTTTTAGTTTTTTGAGATTTTCGCGATTTTACATGTTTAGAAACCCGGATTTTCGGCTTCAATAAGAAATTCCGATGAAACGAAAGGGATGATTAGTTCAACGATTTTTTTAATAGTAAGGAGTAAATATTGCGGGCTCTACCGGGTTTCTTGTGAAGCCGTATATTAACGGAAGACTGATAAAAGGAATTAAACAATTTTTTATTGTTTCGTTCATCTTACATCACTTCGGGATGATTTAAGGATGCGGCCTTTAACCACAAGAATCCCGGTAGAGCCATTCTCAGGTGATTAAAAAGGCAGAGGTCGATTTTATTAAAGACAATATTCGGGTCGTAGCGGTTGATCGCTTTTTAAGTACGTCAGTTTAAGTTCTCACGTAGATTTTACAGATGTTTGTGGGAAAAATCGGAGAATAAAAATATCCGTTCAAGTCTGCGTGAACGGCGAAAAACAATTCTTCTGCTCTCGTAGTCAAATTTTTCTTCTCCAATGGCAAAACCTATACCTTATCCACCGGCAAATCGGCCCCGCCTGTCGAGGCGAAGTTGTAGAGACGAGCATGGGCTCTCGCGGTCTTTTACTTTATACGTAGCAAGTTTTTGAGCAAAAGGCCGTTTGTCCAGAAGTTAAGGAAGTCATAAAAGCTCTTGAGCTGGATTCCAATTAATGGATAAATTTTTTAGAAAATCATCCACAGGCCAACACAACACTCCATTTCGGAATAACCTTTCATTTCCCCGATACAAGAATACCAATTTTGCATTGGGATAATCTTTCTTGAATTCACGCAAATTTAGCAAATCCTGCGGCCGAATTTGAGTTGTGTTTTTAATTTCAAAAGCGAATACCCCGTCCTTGCCGTATAAAATAAAGTCCACCTCCACTCCGTTACGAGAACGCCAGAAGTACAATTCGTATTTTTCGGAACGATAGGCAATCCAGGCGCGAAAATGTTGCGCCACAAGACCTTCCAAAGCAGCTCCGCTAATTTCTTCAGGCCGATCCAGAGCGCCTTTGGGGCGAATAGTCTGAAATACGCCCGTATCAAAGAAATAAAATTTGGGATGAACGGATAAGCGACGTTTCGCTTTTTTCTGAAAGGGCGGTAGCTTGAAGCCGATTAATATATCTTCTAATATGCTAACATATCCTTCCACTGTTTTTCGTTCAATTTGACTCTCGCGGCCAACATTACTGATATTCAAAGTCGATCCATGTGAAAAGCTAATCGCTTCCAAAAAACGTGAGAAATCTCCTATTCGACGCACCAGGCCTTCTGCCTGGACTTCTTCACGAATGTACAAACCTACGTACGCTTCTAAGGAATCCTTTGGATTCGTGGCATTGTAGATTAAAGGCAGCAAGCCGAATTGAAGGGCCTGTTCAAATGAGTATCGGTGGCCTAATTCGGCTAACATAAAAGGAGGCATGGTACGCAAAAGCGCTCGACCGCCTAAAAGATTAACATTCTTGCGTTTGATTTTTCTGGCGCTTGAGCCGGTTAATACAAACTTTCGCTCTTTATCTTCTTCGATTAAGCTGTGAACAGCGCTTAACAATTCAGGAACTTTTTGCACCTCATCCACAATAATCGTTTTGTATTGCGGATTGCCATGAACAAGTTCCCTAATGCGCTCCGGACGAGCCGAATACTTGCGGAAGACATCCGGCTTTAATAAATCGATCCATAGAGCGTGAGGATAAAATTGTTTTAAGAATGTGGATTTACCGGTGCCGCGTGGTCCGAATAAAAAATAGTTGCCGTCAGGTGGTTTGAAAAATCTTGGAATAAACATTTCCAAAATTCCTGGAAATATGGAATTATCGTTTCCAAAATAACAAAATAAAATAGAAGTTACAAGAGAAAACCTGTTGATTTTGGAATTTTTATCACCTCCGTCCCAAACAATAAAATCTATAGTTGGGAATGCTACATGGGTGACGGGCATAAACAACACAGAAATCACCATGAAAATTATAACCTCATTTCCCGGATTGTATTGAAATTTGCTCGTTAACAATTTAAATGGGCTCTACCGGGGTTCTTGTGAAGTCATATAATAAATAAAGACTGACAATATGATTTTACTGTTTCGTTCATTTTGCATTTAATAATAAAAGTATCTGAAGGATACAAATGTAAGTAGCCACAGGCGAAGCCTGTGGTAAAGTGGTAAAAGCGAGCGTGACGCTGAAGGCGTCAAAAGTGTAACTAATAATAGCATTCTAACGAAATAGGAGACCCTATACATTAAAAGGCCTGGTTTATTTTACCGCCTTGCGGGGTTACATCTTGCCCACAGGCTTGGCTCCTGCCCGGCGGCTGACGGATGTGGCTACTCATATTACATCACTTTGTGATGATTTAAAGATAGGATATGAAGTAAATCTAATTTTTTAGAAAAATGATTTAAGGATGGCATTTTTACGGCGTTTAACCACAAAAAACCCGGTAGAGCCTTTAAATGAATTGTATAAGATACGAATGAGGACAAAATGAGCGCAGAGAATGGTTTTAGACAAATGAAGTTCAAGATTAATTCTGTTTGTTAGGATCCGCTTGCAAAAGCGGCCGGACGAGCCATTGAAACATATATAGGCGCTCCTTCGGACAATCAGCTATTATTATTTTAGGGGGAATGTTTGGGAGACCGGCAATATAAGTCCTGTTTTTACATTGCGGAATATTGAATTTAAAATTATTTAGGACAGCAGCGTACGAAAATTAAGAATGTACCATTGCCACTTGCTAATGTTTTTTCTCTTACTTACCTTATCGATTTATAAATAGAAAATAATTAGTTACCCGAATAGAAATGATTTACCCCGTCTTAAGGGAGTTTGCTTTCGACTCCCGCTTATGCGGCGGATTGAACCATGGACCGGGTGGTATTAGGTACTGAACTCAAAAATCGGGGATGGCTGGCCATGGCACAAAACCTGGATTACGACTTTATCGTTATCGGTTCCGGATTCGGCGGTTCGGTATCGGCTTTGCGTCTATCGGAAAAAGGCTACAAGGTGCTGGTGATCGAGAAGGGTAAACGTCTTAAAGCCGAAGATTTTCCGAAAACCAACTGGAATCTGAAACGCTGGATGTGGTTACCCATGTTGCGTTTCTACGGATTTTTTAAGCTGACTTTTTTTCGTCATATTACCATCCTTTCCGGAGTCGGCGTAGGCGGCGGTTCCCTGGTTTATGCCAACACCCTGCCGGTTCCCAAAGAGGATTTTTTTACTGCCCCCGGCTGGACCCATCTGGCCGATTGGAAGAAAGAGCTGGATCCCTTTTATCTGCTGGCAAAAAAAATGCTGGGTACGGTTCGCAATCCCCGCTTGGAAACCGGGGACATCGCCTTAAAAAAGCTGGCCAAACAGATTGGTAAAGAGGATGAATTTGAAGAAGCCGAGGTAGCGGTTTTTTTCGGAGATGCCGAACAAAAGGTAGCCGATCCCTTCTTTGACGGAAGGGGACCGGAACGTAGCGGATGCACTTTTTGCGGTGGTTGTATGACCGGTTGCCGCTACGACGGGAAAAATACCCTGGATAAAAATTATCTCTATCTTGCCGAACAAAATGGGGTACAAATTCAGGCCGAATCCGAAGTATATGATATTCATCCTCTGGACGGAGACCGTGGTGCCGACGGTTACCGGGTTTTTTATAAACGTTCCACTGCTGTTTTTAAAAAGAAAGGACAGGTCAAGGCCAAAGGTGTGGTATTCTCGGGCGGCGTATTAGGTACGGTTCCTCTGTTATTGGAATTGAGGGATTCATCTCTGCCTCATCTATCTCCAATGGTGGGTGCCAGTGTCCGTACAAATTCCGAGAGTCTGATCGGTATTACAACCTTTGATAAAAAGATTTCTTTTTCCGATGGAGTGGCGATCGGTAGTATTTTACACACGGATGAACACAGCCACCTGGAACCGGTTCGTTACGCCTCCGGATCGGGTTTCTGGCGGGTTTTATTGGCCCCTATGGTTAGCGGTAAAAATATTTTCATTCGTCTATATAGATTACTGAGCGATTTATTGCGGCATCCGCTTAAAAATATACGGCTGGCCTTTGTTTGGGATTTTGCCAAACGCACCCAGATTCTACTCTTTATGCAAACCATAAACAGCACGCTTCGCTTCAAAAAGGGCGTGCTCGGTATGCGTTCCACCATACAGTCCGGCAGGGCACCGACCGCCTTTATCCCCGAAGCACAGGATCTGGCCCGACGATATGCTAAGTTGGTCAAAGGCGCACCGGTCACCTTATTAACCGAGACTCTTTATGGCATTCCGACCACCGCCCATATTCTCGGCGGCTGCGTCATGGGGGCCAACAAAGAAGAGGGTGTGATCGATAAGGATCATCGTGTGTTTGGTTATGAAAATATGTATATCTGCGACGGTTCGGCCATCTCCGCTAATCCGGGGGTCAATCCTTCCCTGACGATTACGGCTCTGAGTGAACGGGCCATGAGCAAAATTGTCCCTAAAAATTAATCCGTTTATTCAAATTCTGGAAATGAATATGTTCCAACCCATTGCCCCGGGAATCCGCCGGTATCTGCCCGATCTTTACCTTGTTGATCTGGATATTCCTGTTCTTGAGGGCTTCAGAAATTTTATCGGTTGCTGGGTGTACCATACGGATCAGTTGAGTTTTGTAGTGGACCCGGGTCCAACATCTACGATTGCCGTTCTTCTTAAGGCCCTGAAAACCCTGAGGGTAGAAAAACTCGATTATATTTTACTGACTCACATCCATCTTGACCACGGCGGCGGTACGGGTACACTTCTTAAATATTTTCCGCAGGCTAAAGTCAATTGTCATCCCAAAGGGATTGCCCATCTAACCGATCCCCGAAGATTATGGGAGAGTTCGTTACGTGTTTTGGGGAAAACGGCCGAAGCCTATGGCCGGCTGGAAGCGGTTCCCGCCTCGTCTGTCTCTTATCAAACTCGTATTGAACATAAAGGTAAGCAGATACGTGTTGTGGAAACACCGGGACATGCCTCGCATCATATTTGTTATCTCCTGGATGACGTGCTCTTCGCTGCCGAGGTGGCCGGGGTCAGTATACCGGTTGACAATGGATTCTACCAGCGTATTGCTACTCCTGCACGATTTATTTATGAAATTTACCGGGATTCTATAGAAAAAGCGGCCGATTTGGCGGCCCCTTATATCTGTTTGGGGCATTATGGAATGCGCCGGGACGGGCCGAAATTTTTTGCAACGGCGCTTCGGCAATTGCAGTTATGGATGGATGTAGTGACGGATCATGTTACTCATACAACCCGTTTTGACGAACAAAAGGTTTTGGAAGAATTGATGAAAACCGATCCGGCTTTGCGGCTTCTTGCAAAAATGGATAAGGATATTCGGGCCCGGGAACGTTATTTCAGTTTGAACAGCATCCGCGGAATATACGGTTATGTTCTTCATGCTTAGAAATTGATGGCCGCGATCAGAGCCTCGCCGTTTTGATGCCAGACCTGTTCGGGATCAATATCCGGCAATTCCAGAGTGACCAGGGGGATTTGCCGTTCTTCCCCTCCGTAATTACCGAAAGACCCCGGCGTGGGATAACCTACATCCGCGGTAACTCTGTAACCGTTAAAGGAAGCCAAAAGCTCTGCCAGCTCCCTGGCCGGGCCGTTGTAATTATTCATCCTTAAGGCATCATGGATAGTGATAATCCGCTCCGGTTTAAAATCTTTTAGCATTTGCATGACCAGCCGGGTTTCTCTCTCCGAAGCCGGCTTCGGTCCTGGATTATAGCGTTTTTTGGAATGCCGGGTAGTCCAGTTCCCGGTGGGAAAATTGCGGTTGATGTCCACACCATGCGCATTGACCCTGGTTCGTAGCAACAATCCGTCCGGATTGACCACCGGTACTAATACGACCCGTTTATGAATATAATCCGGATAAGCAAACAGCGTATCTGCCAACTGTTTCACCAGGTGAAAACCGCTTTGCTCGTCACCGTGAAAAGCCCCGAAAATCATTGTAACGGTCCCTGTGTCGCCGCTTTGCCAGTAATAGATCGGATGGCCTTTTTCCGAATTCCCATAGATTTTCCAGGGTACCCGGTCTTTGGGAAGAAGGGCGTAGACCCGGTTGGTGCGTTTCTTCAATTGAAAATGACGGTAGTAAGGCCAGGCGTATTTATAAGT
>Ga0256841_1000446_pt1 | contig 42747 bp, 43 predicted proteins | sample 356308metaG_FD_185971 | JGI IMG/M metagenome (GOLD analysis project Ga0256841, IMG submission 185971) | Hydrothermal vent microbial communities from Mid Atlantic Ridge, Atlantic Ocean - 356-308 | ecosystem: Environmental > Aquatic > Marine > Hydrothermal vents | place: Atlantic Ocean: Mid...
GTTCCCGCACAGGATACAACTCTTACTGCAGTATGTTTCGGAAGTTGCTTCCCTTGTGCAGGTCAGGTCACCGTTACTTTCAGGGTTGATATGTCGGAACAAACTATCTCCGCCGACGGAATACATATTGCAGGTTCAATGCAGGGATGGGATCCCGCCTCTTCCCAAATGACCGATATGGGAAATAATGTTTATGCAATATCTTTCGCCGTTAATTCATTTGAGCAGGTTCAATACAAATTTATCAACGGAATAAGCTGGGATTTTGCCGAAACAGTCCCCGAAGAATGCGGTGTGCCCGACGGATTCGGCGGCTTCAACCGTTTTCTTGATGTCCCTGAATATGACACAACGTTGGTTGCCGTTTGTTTTGGTAGTTGCATACCTTGTGCCACCGGAATTGATGAAGAAAATATCGTTTATGACGGTATCACGGGTATCTTCCCTAATCCTTTCAGAGATAAAATATCGGTCAACTATTCTCTTGCAGGTAAATCAAATGCTGAAATTTCCATTTACAACAGTTTCGGAGAGAAGGTATTTGATAAGACAGATATTAATTCGGACAAAGGTATGAATAGTGTTACAATTTCATTGGATAGATTGCCCAAGGGAATATATTTTGTTATGCTGAAAGTTAACGGAAATATTATTCAGACTGAAAAAATTGTAAAATAATATATTTTTGTGTAAATTTGCGCTTTAAATTTATGCTATATGAAATTTCCTGATATAGAAAGAGTAACATTTGATCCGGATATTATGGGTGGTAAACCTTGCATTCGCGGAATGAGAGTTACGGTCGGCACTATTACCGGTCTTGTTGCTTCCGGGATTTCTTTTAAGGATATTCTAAAACTATATCCCTATTTGGAGGAGGATGATATCAAAGCGGCCTTAACTTATGCTGCTTGGAGAACTGAAGAGTACGACTTATCATTACAAGCTTCATGAAAATAGTTTTGGATATGAATTTATCACCAGTATGGGGTCCTTTTTTGAAAAAGGCAGGACATATTGCTATACATTGGAGTGAAATAGGGGCAAAAAATGCCCCTGATACCGAGATTATGAATTGGGCCAGAAAAAATGACTTTGTTGTATTTACACATGACCTTGACTTTAGTGCTTTATTGTATGCAACTAAAGCTTGTGCACCAAGCGTTATTCAAGTGAGAGTGGATGACTTGAGACCGGTTGCTATTGGCGATAAAGTAGTTTTAGCTATACAAAAATTAGAAAGTCACCTCGAACAAGGTTGTTTGGTTACGATTGACACAAATAAAAACAGAATTCGCTTACTACCTTTAATTAAATAAACACGATTTTTGACATTTGAACTATGCTTGGAGATATTCTATTAATACAGGAAAAACATAAAAAGGCAGGGGAGATCATCATCCGGAAAATCCTTGAAAATAAAGATAAAAGATACATTGTGGCAATTTCGGGTGAATCCGGCTCCGGAAAATCCGAATTGACGCACGTTATAGCCAAAGGTTTGCGTAAATACGGAATATTTGCAAAGCCTTTACACACTGACAATTACTACAATACTCTACCTCTTGAAAGACGGGAATGGCGTGTTAAAAACGGTATTGAAAATGTAGTGGGCCCGGATGAATACAAATGGGATGAGATTTATCAAAACCTTGACGATTTTAAAAATAAAAGAGTTTCCGAAATGCCCTGTGTTGACCTTGTTACCGAACAGGTTGACAGACTAATAACCGATTTTGGGGAGGTGGATATGCTCATTGTTGACGGGTTGTATGCCATTAAAGCCGAAGGAGTTGATCTTAGGGTCTTCATTGATCTCACCTACCTTGAAACAAAAGAAAAACACACAAAAGATGCCCGCGGAAAAGAGGTTATGGATGAGGTTCGCTGGGCCACGCTTGCGCAGGAGCATAAAATGGTGCAAAAATTAAAACCTTTGGCTGATTTGCTTATAACCGGGGATTACAAAGTGACGGAAGTTAAGGTATAGCAAAATACCCCAAAGATCTACTCCGGCACTCCGCCGGTTTTACCGAAATTCAGAATTAATTTCTCATTCTTGTCGGGATTGTCCGATTGTCCGTCAAGGTTAAAGTCTGTGGTGTAGTATCCTGTTTTGCCGGCATTCTGGTTCCACAATGCAGTCTTGTCATCACCGTTGATTTTTCCGTCGGCATTACAGTCACCGCTGTACATCCCGAAAAGGCCGTTCCCAAGGTACTTTTGCGGATCACTACCAAGAGCCTGCGAAGCGGAGCTTGTAAAGTCATAGAAATATGTATCGCCTGATTTTGGAGGTGTGGTCGCCGAGATTACGTCAAGATGGTTCCTCTGGCGTATTATCACAAAAAGGTTTTTTTCAATTTCAACATCAAATTGCGGAAAAGAAATTCCGTCTAAGGATACTATTGAGCCGTCGCTTAATAAAAAGGCTGCCTGTAAAGCAATTTGAGTATTCTCATTCGCAAGCTCTGCCTGTGTTGTATCCCTTAACTCAATCAAAACCCAGTCAACAACGTTGGCCGGAACCGCTGAAACGCTTTCATCTCCGGTGTAATTCCAAGGTGCAGTGTCGAAAGGCTGGTCTGTGGGTATCAATACTCCCGGATTCATATCCGTACCGTTAAAAGGCCCTTCAAGATATACTTTTGTATTGAGAAAAAACCTGTTGTCCTGAGCAATAACCACTTCAAACGTATCGGGCAGGCAGTTATAGCCGGATACGATGAGACTGGCAATTCCGGGTTCGGTGAACAACGAGTCGAAAATGACAATAGCCTCACCGGCGGAATTTGTTTTTGCAGAGCCATATAAAATTCCATCTTTTAAGAAAGTGCAGGTGAAATTTTCAAGAGGACTGCCGTTTTCGGAAACATTTACTATTGTTGAAGCCGCTCCTGTCTTTATCGTATCTTCATAAACCACAGTTTCTGTTATCGGTTCGTCAGTCCACACGCTAAGCGCAGGATCTCCGAGAATATTTATGTCATAAAAGTTCCATCTTAATGCTCCGTCTTCCCATTGTCCGGGTGCGGTTACCCAGGGTGCCGTCTGAATTTTGCACTCCACGAAAGCAGAGCCGATATGATTCATCTTTTCATTATAAAGGGCATCCAGCATTTCGCGATGAAGATGTTCGGCAGGGCCTTCCGTTTGACCTTCGTTAAACCAGCCGTAACGGGAGTTTCCTATGACTGCAACGGCGAAATTCTGAATACAAACCATCCTTTCAAGTATGCAATCGCTGTTGTCATAAGCCCCGCATATGCAGCCGTGAGTTTGCAATAATGTATAGTTATGATCAATTCCGTTGGCTCCGTAAAAATTAGCATCCGTTATATCCGAATTATACATGTGAGCCACGTAATTGGAATTAGCATGGCCGACGTGGTGGACAAACTGTTTACCACTGTTGATTTTATTCATTAAATCCGTTTTACCCCAGGATACATTACGCTCATACAAGGAGTCAATATTATCATCCGGTGGAATACAATTTGTAGTATATCCGTTGTCACTTCTGTTTCCAATCAACAAATTCATATAATCGGCACCCCAGGTTTCGGGGTTACTCCATAGGTGCTCACCGGCAAGTAACGGATCTCTCAGCTCTCCCAAAACCGGATGATTTTGATAATAGATACTTTTATGAATCATATTGGATAATTCCGTGGCATTGCTGAATGAGAAACGTGCAACTGCAATATCCGGCAGAAGGTCATCCTCACCGGGTTCACCCCAACGATTATCTCCGTCGTCGTTCCAATTGCCGTCCAAAGCCGAATAATAGAGGTCCGCAGGAATATTATTATCAGAGTATCCGCTGCCGGATTGGACATAACAATAGAATCCCCTGTAAGGAACATATTCCACATCTCCTCCAAGCAGGACATACTCAACGGAATGGCTCTGGTACTCCCCAATGATAAAATTTCTTATCTTTTCAGGATTATCCTGACCTGTAGAGTTTGCATAAATATATTCTGTTGTTGTTACTTGTGCTTTAATCCCTCTGCCTGTGTAACTTTCAACCAAATCCTGAAAGTCTGCTTCATATTGCGATGGTGTTATGATAAGCATTTGATAATCATCTGATTTTGAATTTACAACAGGATATTGTTTAATAACCGAAGGGTTTTGCGAATAGTTCAATACCCTGTTTTTAATAAATTCGGATGAAGTAAGATTCCGCAATGCATTTTCCGAAGCGGCGGATTTTTTTGTTGTGATGATAATCTTTACTTTGGAAAAATAGGAGAGCCGGCCCGTGACGGGATTGTATTTTACAGGTGTGAATGTTGACAAAGCAAATGCATATCCGTTAAGATATTCTGTTGTTGTACTACCGGTGTTTTTTTCAGGGTAAGAAGCATTTGTGGAATAAACGGTTTTATTGAGCCGGAACTCCATCTTTGTGGTGTCAGACAGAGGCCTGGATTGTTGCTGCGGATAGAGGCGAAAGTGTCCGGGAACAGTCACTTCTTCCATTCCTATAAAATCTATTGATGAAACAGCCGTTCCCGGAGGTAAAAGCAACTTGACTGCACAGTAGGGGAGAGCAGGTTCGCCGGTCTTTCCCGCAATAAAAGTATTGCTGAAATTTGCAATTTGATATCCTTGTGATTCAGTAATTTGAATATCATCAAAAAAGTATTCTTTTTCAATTGTTTGTGCAATCAGCGATAAGAATAAAACAGATAATGAAAACGTAAGAAACAATTTTTTCATAGGAATATTAATTTAAGATTACTGTAAAAGTAAATAACTAAAGTTTTTCAGTTCCAAAAGTACTTAAAATTCTTAAATGTCAAGATGGAAAATCATATCGTCTTACGAGCGATAAATCTAAACCTAAAATAAACAGCTACACCTGAAATCAATGCCAAAATTAGCAAGTGAAGTGCTTGCGACGTGATATGTTCCGCGCCTCCGCCCATAATTGCCAGTTTTCTTACTATTTCAAGGAAAGGTGTTATGGGTATCAATGAGGATATCCATTGTAGGGGAAGCGGCATAAAACGGACGGGCCAGGAATAGCCGGAAATAAGAAATATGGGATAACTTGTAAAAGCCATTATCTCCATATATCCGATTTGACTTTTGAAAAAGGATGAAATTAAAAGCGTATAAAAAATAACTGTTGTAAGAAATAGTAACGACATAAGCGAAAGTGCAATAAGATCGCCGTTTACGGGTAAACCGAATGCAGGGAAAACAACTGCATATATCAAAATGAAATATGCAATATAGAGTATGAAATAGAAGCCTGTTTTTGCCGATAAATATCCTCCGATTCCGGTTCGTGCATTCTCTTTTAGCTCCCTAAAACCGTTGCTTCTCTTTCTTGCAAAACTTTCTCCCAGGCCAATCAACAAAGTCTGATGAAGAATCAAGATAAATAGTCCCGGAAGTAGGAAGTCACCGTAATTATTTGTTGGATTGTAAAGGGGTCTTAACTCCGGAATAATTGGAACGACCTGTTCCATAGCAAATTGAGGAGGCATACCCTTGGCAACAAAGTACTTCAACCTCACTCCTGCCCCTGCCATAATCATAAACTTTGAGATGCTCTCGTTCAGGGTGTTTGAGGGCAAAAAGCGGGTATTATTCAAATATAGTTTCACATCCGCACCCTGAAGTCTTTTCAGGTCGCGTTCAAAACCTTTCGGAAAAACCAGAAATCCTTCCACCTTCATACTGTTCAAAAGTCTTACACCATCTTCATAATCGTAATAAACTCCGGTCAGATTAACTTTTTGCTGCGATGCTATCAAACGGGTAAATTCTCTTGTTACAGTGGTGTTGTCGAGGTCAACAATTGCAAAAGGCACCTGCTCAATATCTTTATACATATAGATTGAGCCGAGAAAGAAAAAATAGAGTATGGGCGCAATCAAAACGGTAAGGAGGATGGAATGATCGTCCCCTATCAGGTTCACCTCTTTGATGAAGAGCCGTTTTATGTTACCCGTATTACTCATTTGCAATGATTACATTTGTTGTACTTAACTTTAACTTTACTTTGATTGCCGTGTATGCACCTGCGATTCCGACCGCCAAAAATATCATCAGGGCAAGTATCTCAGGCTTAAGGTATTGCGAAGGTACATCCATTTGATATATTTTGAAAAATGCAGTCATAAAATGAGAGTAGGGAATCAAATCGGCATAAAAGTTGTCAAAAGCAGGCATTCCGAGGCGGGGAAAAGTAAAGCCGCTGAATACAAATGCCGGTGAGTTGTAAAAGAAAGCGATGTCAAGTGATAATATCTGGTCTTCAAAGATTGCGGAGATCATAAAACCGAGAAAAATATTGGCAATGATAAACAGAAAGAAAAGAAGATAGAGCTTCGATATATCCCCCTTGACGGGAATTCCGAAAACCGTAAAAATAACACCTGTTATCAAAACCGTGATTATCATCCCGAACATCAGGTATGTCAATGCTTTCCCGAGCAGTATATTTGTTACGCTTCGTCCCGACAAATCAAAAAGCTCATAAAAAGTTCCTTCCTGAAATTCGGAATTGATTGCCCGCGTGGCAACAAAAAAGATAATCATCTGAAGCAAAACCGTCAGAAGTCCGGGCACGAGATAGTAAAGATAATTGTAATATGGATTGTATAATGCATTGGAATGAACCGTTATAGGCATGGTCAGATTATAAGCCTGGCGATGCGTGAGTCCGGCGGCTTTAAATTTTTCAATAAGTATTCCCGAAGATACGGTAGTGGCTATTGTCAAAGCTTCGCGTTTAAGAATATTCCCGAAAACGATATTTGTGGAGTTGGTAAAAATAGTTACCTGCACCTTTTTCCCTTTTAAAATGTTCTTATACATGTCTTTGGGGAGGACAAAAACAGCCTCAATGTCAGGGTGATTGAGGAAATATGTTGACATATCGTCATCCGAGGTAAGATATTCATCAACGCTGATACCTTTGGAGGCATTGAGAAACCTGACAAATGTTGCGGATAGCGATGAATTGTCGCGGTCGTAAACGGCAACGGGAATACTATGAAGGCCACCCCTGATATAGATAAAAGCCAGAAAGAAATATACAATCAAAGGGACATAGAACAATAGGTTCCGCGTGGAACTTCTGCCCGCCACTCTGTCTATTTCCCTTAGGAATACAGCTATAAAAGGAATTTTTGCCATTTACGCGAAAATATATCAGAATGAAATTTGCACTGTCATACCCGGTCTTAGTCCATCAGCTTTGCCAACGGGTTTAAGATGAACCTCAAAAGTTTTAAGATCCAGCTCACCCTTTTCTTTTACCGGAGTCCAGTTGGCAAAATCAGCCATTGGAGCGATATAACTAACCTTGAATTTAAGTTTTTCGTAACCAAGTCCGGGGACTGTTCCCTCTATTTCGGTTCCTTTTTTGAAACTTTCAAGGTAATCCTCTCTGACATTTACGACTGCGTGAATCTTTTCGGGTATTTGAATTGTGAGCACCGGATATCCGGGCCCCATAACCTCTCCCTCTTCGGCAATCTTAGCACTTATCTCCCCCGAAACCGGTGCTTTGATTCTCAGTTGTTTATAAAACGCTTTAGCTTCGTTATAAACATTACGCGCCTGCTCCAGCTGACCTTTTGCCATCCCGATTTCCTCATTGGTAGCACCTTTTTTTGCCATATCGTAAATGGCCTTTGCAGCTTCCATTTGCTCTTTCGACGCATTATATTTAAACTCCAGTTCATCCATTTCCTGACGGGAGATAATGCTGTCGGCAAACAGTAGCTGAAAACGTTCATATGTTTTCTTTGCAAATTCATATTGACTTTTGGCCATCTCATATTGGTTTCCGGCGGCTTTTATCTCCTCTTCCCTGGCTCCCTTTTCAGCTTTTTTAACAAGGTTATCCGCACTTTTCAGCACACCTTCGGCCTGTCCCATTTTTGCATCCATTATGTCGGTCTCAAGAGTGTACAACACCTGACCCTTTTTAACCATATCGCCTTTATCAACGAGAATGCTGTCAATCCTTCCCGGCAGTTCTGACGAAACATTGACTTCCGTTGTTTCGCAAACCCCGATAAACACTTTCGGCTGCGGCCTGTTAAGCCTTATCAGTAAGATAATAACCGCAACGATTATTATTATTGCCGGAATGCTTAAAATCAATAAGTACTTTTTATTTTTCATTGTTAATAATTTTTGATAGCTACGGTGTTTTTAAACCGGCATTATTTTTATTTTCCGGTTCTTCCTTGCCATAATAAAAAATGTATTTTAAAATTTCCTTTTTTTCTAATCATAAAATAAAAAACAATTTCCTTTTTCCCCTTACAAAATTACAAAGGTAGAGTAAAACCCGAGTATAAAAACCTAACTGTTTCCATACTTTACTTTGTTAAGATATCAACCACTTTCTCCGGTCTGCCGGTTGCAAAATAGAGTTCCGCCAGAGCTTCGTAATAGCTGTAAAGAGAGTGAAGCCTTTCCGTTTTTGCTCCGGCATAAAGCATCTCTGCGTCAATAACATCAATTGATTTTCCAACTCCTTCCTTAAAGCGTTTATTGTTGATATCGAGATTTCTTTTTGCCAGTTTTACGGTAGGCTCCAGTTTTTGATAGCGCTCCTGATAGTTCAAAACATCGGTATAGGCTTTATTGACCCATAGGTTAACCTGTTTGTCGGCATACTCTTCCGCATACTTTACCTGCATTTGCAAATGTTTAGACGATTTCAGCTCGTTGATATCCTTCATTCCGCCGAAAAGCTTCATATTAAGTTGTATGCCTACAATAAAAGGGGGCATAATAACCGGATACTGATTTCTGAAAAGTCCCCACTGTCCGAAAGCAGCTATTTGAGGCATAAATTTGGATTTGTCAAAGTTGAGCTTTTGTTCGGCAAGAACTTTCTTTTGTTCTATCATCTTAAACACAGGCTGATTCTGTTTTGCTTCGGAAGTAAGCGAATCGAGAGGCAAGTCGGCAAGTTTATAGACAAGCGCATCCGTAGGTTCAATTTCCTGATAATCATTCATTCCGATGAGCGTTTTCAAGGCAAGAGAAGCCAGCTTCAGCTTGTTTTCATCGTCATCTCTTTCCCTTTCGGCGTTTGCAACAGCCACTTGTGCCCTGAGTAGTTCGTGCGGCGGAATCATACCTATTTCGACTGCCCGTTTTGCATCTTTTTCGTGTTGTTTGATGCCGTCAACAACTTCCTGACGTGTTTTAACGACCTCTTTTAAAAGAACCACCTGAAGGTAGCGTTCAATAACCTCTTTTGTTATCTCATTGGAAGTGTTTTCCAGCTCTATCTTTGCAAGATTATATTCGGCCATAGAAGCATTTCTCCCTGCTATTATCTTTCCGCCTGTGAAAATCGGCTGAATGGCATTGATACTTAAATTGGGATAATGCTGCTGATCAATTTCAATGTTGTATGCCGGCAATTTCCCAAGACTGTTTACAATGGTATTATAAATCTCCTCTTGGGTTTCGTTTGAAAGTCCCAATTCCGAGGCAATGACGGCACCATACCTTCCGGCCATATCATCAACGGACTCCTTGACCTGTCCCATATTTATTTCGGGATTTTTTGACAAATAGCTATATCCGGCATTTAAGGAGACTTGCGGAAGATAATTGCCCTTGGAAGCCTTGTTCAGATACTCCTTTTCATAAACAGCCTCACGACTCTGCTTGATTTTGTTGTTGTTTTGCATTGCCGAGTCAATGGACTGTTGCAAACCCAGTTGAATTTGGGAATGAGCGGGCTTCGGCTTAAATAGTGCTAAAATAAAGAGCAAAAAAAATAAAAATATTTTGTTAACCATAAATGTACTTTTTAGGTCAAATATAAACTGCAACAATGGTTAAGGGAAACATCCCGTTCTGAAACCGGGTGCAAAGGTATGAATTATTGTTCAAAATATTCAAAGGCATCAATAATGTCAAGGTAAACGCCGTCGAAACCGGCGTCAAGTATCTTTTGTAGATAGCTTTCGTCGTTCCCGAAAATAATATCCTGCCACTCTTTATCCCAATATGCCACTTTATAATTTCCTTCCCAATCGGGATTTTCTTCTTTCAACCAATCGGGCGGATGTGTCAACCAACTGTCATTCCAGTAATATCTGTAATTTTCGGCTTCTCCGATACTCATATAAGAAATTACCAATCTTTTACCTCCGTTGGATTTGTGCCTTAATTGTTCTATTTCTCCCGGCGTGAAGATATCGTCATTGAAAAAACAATCCATAATTATAAGGTCATAATTTGTGGAAGAGACTGCATTTATGAATTCCTGTTTTGAAGAAAACTGTGAAGGGTTGATGAGATAAAGGAAGTTTCTGATTTGAGATAATCCGGTGATGATTTCATTGTTTACATTGACAGGTGTTGAAGGATAACCGGGGATATTATCCAGCTCACGATGGTCGGCTGCAAAGGAAATATAGTTTTTTTCGCTGTTTTTAGTGTAGGACTCATCCATTTTGGAATGTGTGCTGCAATAGTCCGTTACCAGTACCGTTACACTGTTTTGTTTTGCAATATCAAGGAAATGGATAAGGTAGTTTGTGGTTTCCGCCGGAGTTGCTTCATCGTCATTGTCATATCCGAAAAAGAGGTCTTCCTGCCCCAAACCGTCAATTGCACTCAGATAATCGGTTTCGGGATAATCGGTAAAATCATCCTCTACTGTGACCAGTTCAATCCCGTTTTGAGGAATTACCGCAAAACCGGGTTTGATATTTTTTGCGTATTTGCTGATATCTTTTACAAAAGTGCGCATCAGGTTTCTGTAGTTCGTTTCAACAGGCGGCTGTTCAGGCTCTTTATCATTACAAGATTGTAAAGAAGGTAAAAGCATAGTAGTCAATATCAAAATGCTAATGAAGTTTTTCATATTCAATATAATTTTTCCAGAGGTTTTTTTAAATTCAATCCCAGCTTTTTATACTCTGTTACAGAGTATCCCGTCTCCTTTTTAAATTGACTTGAAAGATACTGAACACTGCTGTAATCCATCATATATGCTATTTCGCTGAAAGTGTACTCATCCTGTAGTATCAGTTCCTTTATCCTTTCTATTTTATTCAAAATTATATAACGTTCAAGAGTGATTTTTTCGTATTTGGAGAAAAGCTTTGAAAGATATTGATAGCTATATCCCAGCATTTCAACAAGATATTCCGATTTGCGGACTACTGAATCAACATTATTCATATTATGGATGAGGTCGAAAACCGTCCTTTTGATGCTTTCAACAATCTTCAAATCTCTTGACACGATAATGCCGAAACCGAGATTTTCAAGCAAAATATTTATATCATCAAGGCTAATAACCGTTTTGTCAAAAGATATTGTTGCCTTTCCCAATTCAATATCTTCAACTTCAACATCGTTTTTTGTCAATTCATCACGAATTAAGTTTGTGCAGCAGTTACACAGCATATTCCTGATGGAAATGGTGACTGTTACTATGTTTCCTTTTGTAGCCATAAATGAATTTGCTAAATTAGAAATATTTTTCAATTGGGCAATTTGGAATCTTTGATGTTTGAAAATATCTTGCTCAGTATCGCTATTATGAAAATAATTTTTATATTTGCACAAAAGAATGATTAATGTAAAGTGGTTATGCTTAATTTATCTATAAAAAGTACAAAAGTTGAACATGAATTCAAGGAGTTTCTTAAAGATTATTTTAATAATAATATTGATGAAGCGATAAAAAATTTATTGTTTCTATTTAAAAAAAATAGGGTAGATGAAACCGATAATAAATCTTTAAAAATGACAAAACATAAGTCATTTGATGATTTTTCAAAAAAATGGAAAGGAATTATTAAGGATAAAGATATTAAAAATTGGAGAGAGGATTATGTTAATTATATTGAAATAAAACAAAAATAATATTTTGTTATGCAGAGGGTATTATTGGATACAAACGTAATCCTTGATTTCGCACTTGAACGGGAAAAGTTTGTTGAAGATGCAGAAAAAATTTTGAGGCTGGCATTTACGGGATATCTCAAAGCTTTTATCACTGCAACTACGGTTACGGATATTTTTTTCATAGTAAAGAAACATAAAAATAAGTTGATGGCAATGGAATTTCTTACAGAATTGATTGGATTTGTTGATATTTCGGATGTAAATAAAAAAGTAGTATTAGAGTCACTAAAATCGGAATTTACAGATATTGAAGATGCTATACAAGAATTCTCTGCCCGCAACAACAATATTTACACAATAGTTACACGTAATACAAATGATTTTCGTAAATCAGAATTACAAATTTTAACTCCAAAGGAATTTTTAAAAATAAATCATAAGAATTAAAATTTTGAATGTCAGTAAATTATAGTTGTGTTGTGTTTTTGAAACAGGAATGCTAGTCTATACCTTAAAAGTAATCCCAATACCAAAGTTTTCCTTGAATTGAACTTTTGGTCCTTTACCTACCTCCACTTTCGTATCTCCTATCTTTTCATATGTCGGGATGGGGATATCATCGTCATAAAGCAATCTCATAAAAAGGTTGGAAGAGAGGTAGCTGTTGATTTTGAAACTAAGTGCCGATTCCCAGTCAACATCCATATTCCAGCGATTGCTGATATTATCGTCCATATAATTATTGTGGATATTGATTCGGGTGTCGAAATTGACGTTTTTCAGGATATCACGATTGTATGTCAATAAAAGATTAACTCCGAAAGAGGGTGCCACATTTCTTCCTGGCAAAAGGATATTTCCGGCTGTGTCCCTGATGGCGGGCTGCACTCCGAAAGCACCTTTATCCGCCAGCTCCTGATTCATCACAAAAACGAATTTTCCGCTTGCCGGTGAAAGGAATATCGAAGCATATTCCACAGGTTTATACTGCAAACCCAGCGAAAGATATAAATTTGCAGGCGAAAGAGTGGACGAAACAATTACCGAGTCATTAGGATACTTATATCCGTTGGCAAATTGCGATTTCAAATTGATAACAAAAGAGTAGAAAAGATCATTCACAATCTCGTATCCGAGTAGTCCGCCATATTCAAAACGGTCTTCCGTTTTTCGTGTACCCTGATCCTTATTCCACGTAATTCCGTATGAAGCCATTAAGAAATTTTCAAACTTGAAAGAGTTTTTCAGATAGTTCCATTTTATATTTGAATAAGCCACTCCCGAAATGGCACTCTCACCGCCTTCAGCCCAGTTTGTCAGACTCATCTGGCTAAAGTTAAGAATGTTTTTTGAAGAAAATTTCCAATATTTAATGGTATCGGCCTTTGAACTGTCCGACGGGACAACCTGAACGGCAAAATCATCCGGTATGGTCATCGTAAAAGGGGGGTTGCCTGCAAAAGAATATAAACCGAACAAAACCAGGAATATTGACAATAGCTTTTTCATAAAAAAAATTTTTTCTTTGCGAAAGTATCACTCTTTTAACTATCCTGAAAAATTACAAAACGGTTTTTTTAACAAAATAGTGTTGATAATCGGAATGCTTTATAATCACTCTTGATTTTCTTTATTATATCCCAGCCACCAAAACATCAACCCGGGAACAAGGAAAGGCAGTGCATACACCAGCATAGCGACCGAATCTTTGAAGCCGCCCTGATAGAGCAGGTAAAGCCCCATAAGAACACCGCTTACCGACATAATAATACCGCCCTCTTTTTCTCTTTTCCAGGCAAACATATATCCGATAAAAGCAAACCCGAGCAAAAGCATCATTGATTGCAATTGTCCCGTCTTATCATTGAATAGATCGGGTATTCCTTCTCCAATAAAGAACATCCCGAAAAAAAGCACTGACAGCCCTCCGAAAATTCGGGCTATCCAGCGTGTTGTTTTTATGCCGCTATCATTCATCTTTGAAAATATTTGTTAATATATGATATTAAACACCTTATAACCTATCATTTTCCAAGTTACTTCCCAACGCCATCCCTTATACAATACTTTTCGACTAAAACATTTCATTGGTTTTTATGCTTGAATGCGTTGTTAATGCAACAATCCTTCATCGTCCACTAATCCCAATAACAATAAAATATTTTTTTTAGCCATTTAAAATATAGCAAAGGTAGTTATGTTTTTGCAAATATCCGTTAATAATAATTATATTAATTTATTTCGTGAATTAACCGGTTTTAAACAGATTAGATTGTTTTAACTTGAAATTTCTTTATTGGTTTTGGAAAAAATTGTACTTTTGCTTATAAATAAATAATTGTTCAAACGGAAAGGTGAATTTTTTTTTGATAACTTTGCACTTGAAAGCCACCAATGGTAAAACGCTGAATGTATGCATAGGCAACAAATTTTGTTTACTTTCGTTTAATAATATATATTATCAAATGTTAAAGGAGATTGTCAAATGTTAAAAGAAAAGGAAGAACTCAGAAGAACTACGGAACGTTATGAGACACTCATACGCATTCTTGGTAAAAAATATATTAAAGATGAAATTGAAAGTCCTTTTGATTTCATAACGATTGCTACTAAAGGATTAAATTCTAATGTTATTCTTAATTTTAGAAAATATTTTGAAATTTCCCGTGGATTTACAGCAGAATTACTAAACATTTCCGAACCAACTATTTATAGGTGGATTCGTATGGATAAAAAGTTAGAAAGAAATTATTCGATACAACTTTTTGAATTGGCTGACTTATTTCTTTATGGATCTGAAGTTTTTGAAAATAGAGAAAATTTCTTCAAATGGCTTGAGCTGCCGAACACAGCTATTGGCGGTTTGGAACCAAAAGAATTATTAGAAGTTCCCGGAGGCATATCTAAGGTTAAGGACTTGTTAGGAAGAATTGACTACGGTGTTTATAGTTAACCAATTATGATTGTCTATAGAATAACTAAAAGCAAAAGAGCTTCTGATATTAGCGGTTATGGTGCATCTATTTATCCGGGAAGATGGAATAAGAAAGGGATGTTTGTTTTATATACGGGGGAAAGTAAAGAAATAGCTTTGCTTGAAACCATTGTTCATATTCCGCCAATGATGTCACCGGACTTAGATATTTTAACTATTGAAATACCTGATAACTCTATAACTGTAATAACTCCGGAAGATTTACCTGAAAATTGGCACCAATTCCCGGCTCCGACAGTTCTTTCCGACATAGGTAAAAAATGGATGGATGAGGGTAAAACAATAGCGCTAAAGGTGCCAAGTAGTATAGTTCACTCGGCGTATAATATCATTCTTAATTGTAAACATAAGGATTATAAAACGGTGAAAATTCTTAGCCGTAAGAAATTTTATTTTGATTCCAGATTACGTAAATAAAACTTTGCTAAGTATAGTGTCGCAGAGTGAAGGCGGACCATACCGAAAGAGATCAAGTTTGCTTTTTGCAAACCTGACAAGAACCGGTTAATCTACTTCAGCCATTTATCGAGCCAGTCGAAGAAGGTTCTTTGCCAGAGTATCCCGTTTTGCGGTTTCAGTACCCAATGGTTTTCGTCAGGGAAAAAAAGAAACTCTGCCGGTACATCATTTAAAACCGCTGCATTGAAAGCGCTCATTCCCTGTGTGTAAGCTATTCTGTAATCTTTCTCACCGTGTATAACCAAAATAGGAGTATCCCATTTATCAACAAAGAGATGAGGAGAGTTGGCATAAGTACGTTGCGCAACTTTATTTTTTTTGTCCCAGTAAGGACCGCCGAGGTCCCAATTTACAAACCACATTTCATCGGTCTCGAGATATTGGGCTTCAAGGTTGAACATACCGTCGTGAGAGATAAATGCCTTAAAACGACCGTCGTGGTGTCCGGCAAGCCAATATACGGAAAAGCCGCCGTAGCTGGCACCGACGGCACCAAGATGATTTTCGTCAACAAAAGGCTCTTTTGCCATCTCATCAATAGCACTAAAGTAGTCTTTCATATTTTGTCCGCCGTAATCACCGCTGATCTGCTCATTCCATGCAACACCGAATCCCGGCAATCCCCGTCTGTTGGGTGCTACAACTATATAACCGTTGGCAGCCATCATCTGAAAATTCCAGCGGTACGACCAAAACTGACTAACCATTCCCTGCGGTCCTCCCTGGCAATATAGTAGTGTCGGATACTTTTTTGCAGGATCGAAGTGCGGAGGATAGATGATCCAGGTTAGCATATCTTTGTTGTCGGTTGTTTTTATCCACCTGCCTTCAACCTTACCCATTGTCAACTGATTCAGTAAATCTATATTTATAAAACTGATCTGAGTAGCATCCCCGGTCTTTACATCAACGAAATAAATCTCCGTCGGCATAGACATTGACTGACGGGTTGCTATCAGCTTGTTTCCTGCTGTTGCCACCGACCTGTAATTGTGGACACCTTCTGTCAAGGTAATTATTTTTCCGCTTTTCAGGTTCAACTTGTAGATGTCAATATTTCCGTGCCATTCACTTGTAAAAAAGATATCTTTTCCGTCTTCGCTCCATACCAATCCGTGGGCATTTTGGTCAAAATCTTTTGTGTAGTAAGTTGTTTCCCCGGTTGCCAAATCAATAACAAAAAGTCTGCTTTTATCCGATTCATAGCCGTCGCGTTCCATGCTTTCCCAGGCAATCTTTTTTCCATCAGGAGAATAGACGGGATTTACATCATATCCCTGCATGCCTTCGGTAATGTTTGTTGTTTTGCCCGATTCCACATCATAAAGATAAATATCCGAGTTTGTGGAAAGAGAGTACTCTTTACCCTTTTTCTTCCGGCAGGTGTAAGCTATTGTTTTACCGTCGGGACTCCAGTTTATCTGCTCCAGGCCGCCAAAGGGTTTCATTGGCGATTCATAGGGTTCGTCCTTCATCAGGTCAACACTGTTGGACACACTATTGCCGTCATAATCGGCAACAAAAATATGACTGTAACTGTCAACCCAGGTATCCCAATGCCTGTACATCAAATCGGTGATTATTCTGCCTGAAGCCTTGTCAAGATCGGGATAAATATCGTGTGCCGTGGGATGTTTAGGTACTTCAAAAGTATAAAGAATCCTTTTTTGATCGGGAGAATATTTGAATCCCGTTATTCCGCCTTCAATATTTGAGATTTGCTTTTTACTGCTCCCGTCGGGATTCATTTCCCATAGTTGCAGAGAGCCGCCTTCGGAGGAGATATAGCCTATTTTTTTCCCGTCGGGGCGCCAAACGGCATTGAACTCACTCTTTGGTGTTTTTGTGAGTTGTTTGAAATCTTTTCCGTCAACACCAATGGAATAAAGGTCGCGGTTACCCTTATTCTGCTCTTTACTGTAGTAACTGACACCGAACAAGACCGTTGACTTGTCGGGCGAAACCTGAATGTCGCTTACACGTCCGAAAGACCATAAAACTTCGGGAGTCATTAGGTCGGAATTGAGTTTAAGGTCGGGTTTTCCGATAATGTTGTTATTTTGTGCATCCGCATAGGTTGCCGAAAAAATCCAAGTTGTCGAAATCAATAAAAATAAAACAAATTTTTTCATCATTATAAATTTAAAAGTTCATATCCAATTCATTTATTTGGGCTTGCTAAAGTAGTCATTTTTGATAAAAAATACCGTTTCCGTTTTAAAATCCCGAAAAATTACTGTATGTTCGCTAACTAAACCTTATGGCTTTCACAGGAGAAATCTTTGTAATTATATAAGTTGGCAGAATAAGCATCAGAGATGTGACAATCAGAGTTCCGAGATTAATAATTAAAAGGTGCGATAATTGAAGGTTCACAGGTACTTCGGAAAGATAGTACGATTCCTGATTAAGCTTGAATACTCCCGTAGTAATTTGCAAAAAACAGAAACTCAAAGCAATAACGTTTCCCCAAATCAGTCCTTTACCAATGATGTAAACTGCGTTATAAACAAATATTTTTCTGATACTTCCGTTATTAGTACCGAGAGCTTTCAGGGTTCCAATCATATTTGTACGTTCCAGAATAAGGATTAGCAGTGTTGAAATCATTGTTATTCCGGCAACCAAAACCATCAATGCAATGATTATCACCACATTAATATCCTGTAGTTTAAGCCATTCGAATATTTGAGGATATAATTGAACAATAGTCTTTGATTTAAGTTTATACCCGATAACTTTGTTTACAACATCTCCCATACGGTCAATATCTTTAAAATTATCAACAAACACTTCAAACCCGCCGACCTCGTTATCATTCCATTTGTTCAGCTTGCGAATATGGTGAATGTCGCCAAAGACAAACATTTTGTCAAATTCATTAAGTCCCGTTTCATATATTCCCGAAATATTAAACTTCCTCCCTCTTGGTTGCAACTCGTCCTTAATAATAAAATACATTCTTAAAGGATCTCCGACTTTCAATCCTAATTTTGAAGCAATGTATTTTGATACAATGACATCATTTGAAACAGCCGAGTCCGAAACCTGAAAGAGATGTCCGGCAACCAATTTATCTTTAAAAAAAGACCGGTCGAAATCACTTCCGACACCTTTCAGCACAACACCTTCGATTTGATTTTTTGTTTTAATGATTCCGGCTTTTTGTGCAAATATCTGAATATGCTTTATTCCTTCCACAGAGTCAAGGCCGGGATAAAAAGGCTGCTTCATATCAACGGGTGAAGTTTCATAGGAAGAGTTAACCTCATAACTGCTGATTTGAATATCGGCTCCGAATCCGATAACCTTGTCGCGAATTTGATTTTGAAACCCGGTAACTATCGCAACGGAAACAATCATAGCCGCCAATCCAAGCGCAACACTGATAACGCCTAACCGCACTATGGGCTTTGAAAAGCTGTTACCTCCCGCCGAAAAAATCCTGTTCGCTATGAAAAACTCGAAATTCAAATCTTTTATTTTTTGCAAAAATATTAAAATATACCGCTTCCGGACGATTAAAATTTTTAAGCTGTTTTGGAGGTTTTTAGTAATATTGTGAAAAATTTTAATTGTGAAAAGATATTTTATACTGTTAATGTTGCTTATTCACCTTGTGGGATGCACTCAAACACCACGGGGCGGTAGTTCGATAAAACCCGGTGCGGAACGCATTAGTGAGTATGTTGAATTGCTGAATAATAAAAGAGTGGCAGTAGTAGCCAATCAAACATCATTGATAGGCAAAACACATCTCGTTGACAGTTTATTGGTGCTTGGGGTAAATATTGTAAAAGTTTTCGGGCCTGAGCACGGTTTCAGGGGAAAAGCCGGTGCGGGAGAAAAAGTAATCAATAGTAAAGATACCAAAACGGGATTGCAAATCATTTCACTCTATGGAAAACACAAAAAGCCTACACCGGAAGACCTTGAAAGTGTGGATGTTGTTATATTTGATATTCAGGATGTCGGGGTCAGGTTTTACACCTATATTTCCACATTGACTTATGTTATGGAGGCATGTGCCGAAAATAATACCGGACTTGTCATTCTTGACAGACCTGACCCGCATGGAAGTTACATTGACGGGCCTGTTCTGGAATCCGGTTTTTCATCTTTTGTCGGAATGCATCGGGTTCCTGTAGTACACGGAATGACCGTCGGAGAATATGCTCAAATGGTTAACGGAGAGGGGTGGCTCAAAAATGGAGTTCAATGCAACCTGAGAGTAATTAAAATTAAGAATTATACTCATAATTCATTTTACAAGTTACCTGTACCACCCTCACCTAACTTGCCGAATATGAGTGCAATTGAGCTGTATCCGTCCCTTTGCTTTTTTGAAGGAACCATTATAAGCGTGGGACGAGGCACGGATATGCCATTTCAGATAATTGGTCATCCTGACTTTAAGCAAGGAACATATTCTTTTACTCCTGTTGATAAACCCGGTGTTGCAATGAATCCCAAATATGAAGGTGAAAAATGTTTCGGGCTGGATCTTTCCGGTTATGCGGATTCAATTGAGCGGGAAAAAAGGCTGGATTTAAGATGGCTCATATCAATGTACAACTATTTTAAAGGAAAAGACAAATTTTTCAATTCCTTTTTTGACAAACTGGCAGGAACAGACAAGCTTAGAAAGCAGATAGCAGCAGGCCTATCTGAAAATGAGATCAGGCAAAGCTGGAAGCCCCAACTGACGGAATTTAATAAAATCAGAAAAAAATATTTACTTTATCCCGATTTTGATGACAAACAATAATAATTGTCAATACTTAGGGAAGCCGGCAAGACTTTTTAGGCAGTGCTATATTTCGGCGCGAAGCAAAGTATTATAGCTTCCTGAAAAGTCGAGAAAGAAAGATAAATCCAATCTTTCCGAAGGTTTATCGGTAGTACTTTAGTCATAATATTGCCTGATATTATAATCGGAAATTCAAAACCGTAATGGGAGCAGGAGACAAAGAAAGTGTTTTCTCTATCTCATAAGATCCTCGATAACGTTAAGCACATCATCTTTTCCCCTTTTGGTTTTTGCGGAGGTGAGAAGCGAAAGAGGTAGCTCTTCCCAGTATTTTTGCAGAAATTCTTTCCAGAGTTTAAGATTCCCGGCAAGTTTTGTCTTCGTGATTTTATCTGTTTTTGTAAATGCAATAACAAACGATAACTCATTCTCGCCCATCCAGGTTAAAAATTCCTGATCTACCTTTTGAGGTTCAATACGGGAATCTATTAGTATAAATGTAGAAATAAGATTTTCGCGGTTCAGAAGATATGTTGAAATCATCTTCTCCCAACTTGCTCGGTTTGATTTTGAAGTTTTGGCATATCCGTAACCCGGAAGGTCAACAAGATACCACTCCTCATTAATCAAAAAATGGTTGATAAGTTGTGTTTTTCCCGGTGTTCCGGATGTTTTGGCCAATTTTTTCCTTGCAACAAGAGTGTTGATGAGTGATGATTTACCAACATTTGACCTGCCTATGAATGCAAACTCGGGCATATTGGGTGGCGGGCATTTACGGTAATCCGTATTGCTTATTATAAATTTTGCGTGTTTTATCTGCATAAAAGCCGAAACCTCCTAATTATCTTTAGTGTAAGTGGAAATATGTCTGTCCTTTTTATAATCATAAATATCGGCTATCGTTATTATTATAGCCGTTTCCTCAACATTGCCGAATGCAGGATTTATTGATGTTCCAAAGACTTTCATCGAGCCTGAAAGATTCATATAAGCATTCACGAGAGGTGGTATGTTTTCTTTTAGTGATCTAACCTTTTGAGTAAGAATTCTGTAGTTTTCATCATAGTTTGCACCGGTAAATATACTTTTTAATACTTTTTCCCTTGTTTCTAATTGCAAAGGTTTACGTGGAACTACCAGGTTTTCATCATCGGGGAAATATATTTTCATAAAATATAGTATCAGATCACGTGCGAAAGTATCAAAATCGGGATACATTGTAATTTTTCCAAACAGATATTTAATTTCGGGATGATTAATAACAATGGCACCCAATCCGTCCCAGAGGTTATCGAGCGAATACATTCCTTTCCTCAGATTTATAGTCGGTTGGTATATCGGTTGTACAAACGAACGTCCCAGCTCAATAGTGGCAGGCCAGTACTCCTTGATAAACTTATCCGAAAATTTAAACAGTTTGGAAGTGGCGCTGATTGGTTGTCCGTCTTTCCCCAAAGCAACATTATTTCCGAGAATGAACCTGTAGCCTCCCACAATCTCCATATCCGCCGGGTTCCATACAATAAGCTGACTAAAGGGGGAGTCGGAAGTGTCATACGAATCAATATCCATTGCTTTTCCTGTTCCACCTCCTGCTTCCCTGAAAGTCATTTCACGTAATCTTCCAAGTTCGCGCATTACATTGGGTGCCTGATCGTGAGTAAATACATATATCTCATTATCGGCATTATTGGTTTTTCTGATAAATAGATCTTTTGTCAACTCCTTTTTCAGTAATGTTCTGTCAACAGGTGGTATTATGGTTTCCATAACTTATACTTTTATTGTTAATACTTTTCAGGATTAAAAGGTTCTCTGTTACCTACACCGAGAGAATAGGAGTAGTTTTTCACCTTTTCCGCCCATTTCCGGTAATTGTATCTCTTGTCAAATGTTTCATAAGGTATCGGTTTCCCGTAAATAATATGAATTTTCTTCCCTTTCTGCTTGAAAGTTTCATCAGCAAGATAAAGCATTTCGATATTGGCTTTTATTCCCAGCCTTTTCCTCCAACGTGCAAGGTTATAAAAAAAGTTGGAATTACGAGCAAGGATATGAACCGGAACCACATCCCTTTTATATTGCTTTGCTTTTGAAACAAAAGTCTTTTTCCACTCCAGATCCTTTATTCCTCCTTTCTGCTTTCGCGACACAAGTCCGGCAGGGAAATATAAAACAAGCTTATCCGATTCGAATGTATCCTGAATTATTTTTATATTTTCATTATTCGACCCGTGCTTATTGATTGGAATAAAAAGCGGTTTTAAAGAGGGAAGAAAAAGCAGAATGTCGTTAACCGGAAAGATAATGTCCTTTCTCACCTTGCCGGTTTCCTGCATAAGTGCAAGGCCGTCAATACCTCCGAGCGGATGATTTGATGCTATAATCGCCCTTTTCTCTTTCGGAATGTTTTCAAGCCCTTCACTGCTGACTATCGGGCCTATGGTGTCAAGTGTGGCTTTTACCATATCAAGTCCGAGAAGGTCTCTGTTGTTATATAAAATATCATTGATATCCTTTTCATGTATTTTTTTGCGTAGATATCCATAAACAAATCCCGGTATCATTGAAGCTAACTTCGGATTCTTCTCCCTGAAAACATTCTCAATGTGTATAGTGCGCTTTGTTATCTTAACATCACCCATTTTAAAATAATTCTATTCGCACACAAAATTACTCTTTTTTCTTTTAATGCTACTTTTATGTTGAAATAGTAAGGCAGCACAAAACTCAAATAGAAAATCCATTCTTAACAATTCAATTTTTATTCAAAAAGTACATACCAAATCCCTTTAAAAACAGTTATAAAGTATTAATGTGGTAAAAAATGGTAAAAAGTTATTAACAAGTGGTAAAATGTGGGATATTTTATTATATATTTGACGCTTGAATTAAAACAGAGATGACAGCACTGACATACACATACGAATGTAAAGCTGATTCCAAAGGGAGAGTAATGCTTCCGGCGGGTTTGAAGAAGGAATTAACACCTGTCCTCAATGATGGTTTTGTGATAAAAAAGAGCGTGTTTTATCGCTGTCTTGAACTTTATCCGAAAGCAGAATGGGATAAAGAGATGGAAGAAATCAATAAACTGAATCGTTTTGTTAAAAAAAATATTGATTTCATACGAAAATTCATGGCGGGTGTGAAACCGGTTGTGCTCGACAGCAACAACAGAATACTTATTCCAAAGGACCTTATCGGCTTTGCCGGGATCACAAAGGATATTGTGATGACATCTCAGATAAATAAGATAGAAATTTGGGATAAGGCAAGCTATGAAAAAGTTGTAACGGATGAAGAAACCGACTTCGGTTCTTTGGCCGAGGAGGTAATGGGTAACACTGATAAAACGGAATAAGTTATGTATCACGATCCTGTATTGTTAAACGAAAGCATTGAGGGTCTGAACATTAAAGAAGGCGGTGTTTATGTTGACACAACCTACGGCGGCGGCGGACACAGCAGCCGGATTTTGGAAAGATTGGGAAACGGTTCTTTGATAGCATTTGACCGGGATAAAGATGCATTGGCAAATAAACCCGACGACAGCAGGCTGATACTGATTAACCAGAACTTCAGGTTTATGCGGAATTTCCTGAAGTTATACAAAGCAGTGCCTGTTGACGGTATTCTGGCCGACCTTGGTGTTTCGTCACATCAGTTTGATGAAGCGGAAAGAGGATTCTCGATAAGATTTGATGCCGAACTCGATCTCAGGATGAACAGAAACAAGGGTTTTACAGCCAAAGATATTGTTAATGAATATTCGGTGCATCAGCTGAAGGAAATATTTCAAAATTACGGCGAATTGAAAAACGCTTGGAAAATTTCGCAAATGGTTGAGGCGGCAAGGAAAGTCGGGGAAATTAAAACGACAAATCAACTTAAGGAAATTTTAGTAAGGGCGGCAAAAGCGGGGCAGGAAAATAAATTTTATGCAAGAGTATTTCAGGCATTAAGGATTGAGGTGAATGATGAACTGGGTTCATTGAAGGATATGTTAAAGCAAACGGTTGACGTATTGGGGAAGGGTGGCAGACTGGTAGTTATCTCCTATCATTCGCTTGAGGACAGACTGGTGAAAAATTTCATGAAGTCCGGAAATTTTGAAGGGAAGATTGAGAAAGACTTTTACGGAAATCCGCAGGTTCCTTTCAGATTGATAAGCAGAAAGCCCATTATTCCTACGAAGGAAGAAATATTGAGAAACAACAGAGCAAGAAGTGCAAAACTAAGAATTGCTGAAAAGATATGAGTAAGAAGAAGAAAACTATTAACGGTAAAGCGGCGGCCAATTCCGTCCAAAGTTTTTTGGGAGGAGCTTTCCTTATTAACAAAAGGACGGTCAGGCAATTGCCTTTTTTGCTTTTTCTGGCATCTCTCGGGCTTGTTTATATCGCCAATTCTTACTATTCGGAAAAAACCATCAGACGTACCGATAAACTTCAAAGGGAATTAAAGGAATTAAGATACGAATATATTTCAACAAAATCGCAGCTAATGCAGATGCAGAGGCAGTCGCAAATTGCAAAAATGCTTGCAAAAAAGGGAATAAACGAATCGTTGGTTCCGCCGACAAAAATATTTATTAATAACGATTAAAAATTGAAAAGCGTTAAGACTGACATATTATGGCGTGTTTATCTGGTATATTTCGGGATGCTGATTTTCGGCCTTGCGATAATACTTAAAGTTATACATATTCAATTTGTCGAGGGTGACGAACTGCTGGCTGAAGCTCAAAAGCAGTCAATGAAATATTTCAGTGTGGAGGCTGTTCGCGGTAATATTTGTGCTGAAGACGGCAGCCTGCTGATGACCTCTGTTCCCATATTTGATGTAAGAATGGATGTGGCTTCGCCTTTAATAACAAATACCGATTTCAATAATAATGTAGGGGCACTCGCAAAAAAACTTGCTTCTCTTTTCGGCGATAAAACAAGCTATCAGTACAAAAAAAATCTTATTAAAGCACGCAGGCGGGGAAACAGATATTATCTGATAAAAAGGAATGTAACTTACGAACAACTGAAAAAGCTCAGGACATTTCCCATTTTTGAAAGAGGTAAATATCGCGGAGGGCTTATTGTTACTCCCAAGGTGAAAAGAGCCAAACCGTTTAAGGGATTGGCTGCAAGAACTCTCGGATATGAAAATGAAAAGGAAAATTTGTATGTCGGGCTTGAAGGTGCCTATGCAAAATACCTGAAAGGAAAGGAAGGAAGACAACTTCGCAAGAGAATAAACAGTGGCGACTGGAAACCTGTTTACGATGAGAATGAAGTTGAACCTAAGGATGGAAAAGATATTATCACAACTATAAATGTTGATATTCAGGATGTGGCGGAATCATCACTTCTTGAACATCTCATTGCAAATAAAGCTGCCTGGGGTTGTGCTGTTTTGATGGAAGTGCAAACAGGCGAGATAAAAGCCATTGCAAATCTGAAACGAAATGCCGACGGAACATATTCCGAGGTTTACAATTATGCCGTCGGTGCTGCCATTGAACCCGGTTCTACTTTTAAGCTTCCGTCGCTGGTTGCAGCTATTGAGGACGGATATTATGACCTTGATGATACGGTTGATATCGGTAAAGGATATGTTGTTTACCATGGCCTAACCGTTAGGGACACCCACTTCGGAGGAAACAGTAAGATGACGGTTAGAGAGGCGCTTGAGCATTCTTCAAATGTCGGTGTTTCAAAACTTATTTATAAGGCTTACAAAAATAACCCGCAGAAATACATTGACCGCATTTACGGTTTTCATCTTAATGAGCCTCTTGGTGTTGATATTCCGGGGGAGGCTACTCCGTTTATAAAAGATACAAAGAGTAAAAGCTGGTCGGCAGTCTCACTTCCGTTTATGTCGTATGGATATGAAATCCAGTTGACTCCTTTGCAAATTCTTTCGTTTTATAACGCCATTGCCAATAACGGTACTTTGGTTAAGCCCATGTTTGTCAAAGAGGTAAAACAGGGTGGTAAGACAATAGAGAAGTTCAGTCCAACCGTTATTGACAATTCCATTTGCTCCCCGGCTACTGTCGAAAAAGCAAAAGAAATGCTTGAAGGTGTTGTGCAGCATGGTACAGCGCAAAGTTTGAAAAAATCACCGTTTAAAATTGCCGGTAAAACAGGGACTGCCCAGATAGCAAGACCCGGCGGCGGATATGATAAAAAAAACTACAACGCCTCTTTCGTCGGCTATTTCCCGGCTGATGATCCTGAATTTTCCTGTATTGTTGTTATCAGTAAACCCTCAACAGGGAGATATTATGCGAGTTCGGTAGCTGTTCCCGTGTTTAGAGATATTGCAAACAAAGTTTATGCAACTAACCTTGATATCCAGGTTGACCGGGAATATGTTGCCGACAACACAAACTATCCGGTTTATTCAACAGGCTATGAAGAAGAGATTGAGAAAGTTTATACGGAACTCAATATTCCTATTGATTCTGCAAGCTCTGTTTCGGAATGGGCTGTGGCGGTTAAAGCCGACAGTGCGGTAATGCTAAAGACAAAAATAATCAAGGAAGATGTGATTCCCAATGTTAAGGGTATGGGAGCGAGAGATGCGGTTTATGTGTTGGAAAATCTTGGTTTAAAGGTGAAAATACAGGGGCGCGGGTTTGTGAAATCACAATCTGTTTTGCCCGGAACAAGAGTAACAAAAGGAAGAGAGATAATTTTAAAACTATCGGTTTAAGTGAAAAAGAAGCTGACAGACATATTGCAAGACATAGAAATCCTTGAAACTTTCGGGGATATGAATATTGAGATTACCTCAATAGAATTTGATTCCCGTAAAGCTGGTGAAGGCTCTCTTTTCACTGCCATAAAAGGAACAAAAACCGATGGACATAAATACCTGCCCGATGTTGAAAAATCAGGTGCCAAAGCAATTGTTTGCGAATATTTACCTGCTTCACTGGACAAGAGTATTACTTATATTAAAGTTAAAAACAGCAGTGAGGCTTTTGGTGTTATGGCATCCAACTTTTTCGGCAATCCTTCGAGAAAACTTAAACTGGTTGGTGTGACGGGTACAAACGGTAAAACAACCGTTACAACATTACTGTATGATTTATATACCGGGTTGGGATATTATGCCGGTTTGCTTTCAACCATTAAAATCAGGATAGGTGAAAAAACCGTTGGAGCTACTCATACTACTCCAGATGCTCTTCAGATAAATAAACTTTTAAAGCAGATGGTTGATGAAGGTTGTTCCCATTGTTTTATGGAGGTAAGTTCTCACTCCATTGACCAAAACCGAATTGCCGGTTTGCATTTTGCCGGAGGAGTATTTACAAATATTACTCACGACCATCTCGATTACCATAAGACTTTTGAGGAATATCTGAGGGTGAAAAAGAGATTTTTCGATGAATTGCATGATACCGCTTTTGCCCTTAGCAATATTGATGATAAGAACGGCCGTGTGATGATGCAAAATACAAAGGCCGCAGTCAAGACATACAGCCTTAGTCGTCCGGCTGATTTTAGAGCTAAAATTATCGAAAGCAGCTTTGAGGGTATGCAACTCGTTATTGATGGTGAAGAGTTTTGGACAAAACTGGTAGGCAGGTTTAATGTTTATAATCTGCTTGCGGTTTATGCTTCTGCAATACTCCTTGGTGAAAATAAGCAGGAAATACTAACAACCCTAAGTACCGAAGGAGCCGTAGAGGGCAGATTTGATTTTATACGCTCACAAAATAATATTTACGGTATTGTTGACTATGCACATACTCCCGATGCACTGAAAAATGTACTCGACACAATTAACTCAATAAGAACCGGAAATGAGGAATTGATAACTGTTGTCGGTGCCGGTGGTGACAGAGATAAAGCCAAACGTCCTGTTATGGCGGAAGTTGCAGCTGTTAAAAGCTCAAAGGTGATCCTCACTTCAGATAATCCCCGCTCGGAGGACCCGGAAGAGATTGTAAGGCAGATGGAAAAGGGTGTGGGAGGAGAAAATTATATGAAGGTATTTTCAATTATAAACAGGAGAGAGGCTATTAAAACCGCTTGTGCACTGGCAAAGCCGGGCGATATAATTCTTGTGGCGGGAAAAGGGCATGAAAAATATCAGGAGATAAAAGGTGTTAGGCACCATTTCGACGACAAGGAGTTGATAAGAGAGTTTTTACTAATGAATGTTAATGGAAATTAGAAACTATGTTTTACTATTTATTCAGTTGGCTTGACAATGTTTATGACTTCCCCGGTGCAGGTGTATTCCAATACATCTCTTTCAGGGCAGCTATGGCTGTTATAACATCTTTGGTCATTTCGCTCCTTTTTGGAAAAAGGTTGATCAGTCTTCTGAATAAAAAGCAGGTTGGCGAAACAATCCGCGATCTTGGTCTGGAAGGCCAGATAGAAAAACAGGGTACTCCCACGATGGGTGGCCTCATAATTCTTGGTGCTATCCTTATCCCCACATTATTCTTTGCCAAACTTGACAATATATATATCATTCTGATGCTTTTTACAACCGTGTGGATGGGGCTCATCGGGTTTCTTGACGATTATATTAAAGTTTTTAAAAAGAATAAGCAAGGTCTTGCAGGTAAGTTCAAGATTCTCGGACAGGTTGTTTTGGGATTGGTGGTAGGGTCAACAATGTACTTCAGTGACAGTGTGGTGATCAGGGAAAAGATTCCCGCTGAAAAGACTTCAGGCATTACCGTTAAAGGGGAGATGACACGTGCAGGTATTTCTTCCGAAAGATTTTCGGAGGAATCCAAAAAGTCCACAAAAACAACCATACCCTTTATGAAACATAATGAAGCCGATTATGCAAATCTGCTGAAATTTCTCGGTGAGGGCTATGAAAAATGGGCTTTCCTGATTTTTATTCCTTTTGTCATTTTTATTATTGCGGCCGTATCAAACGGTGCGAACCTCACCGACGGAATGGACGGCCTTGCCACAGGCACATCGGCAATTATAGGGGCTACGCTTGGAATTTTGGCATGGGTGTCGGGTAACATCATCTTTGCCGATTATCTTAATATAATGTATATCCCAAACACGGGGGAACTTACAATTTTTATAAGTGCCTTTGTCGGTGCTGCCATAGGTTTTCTTTGGTATAACACTTATCCGGCTCAGGTTTTTATGGGCGATACCGGAAGCCTTTCCATCGGTGCCATCATAGCAGTGTTTGCATTACTCATAAGAAAAGAACTTTTGATACCTATTCTCTGCGGTATTTTCCTGATGGAAAGTATTTCGGTGATTATGCAGGTAAGCTGGTTCAAATATACAAGGAAAAAATACGGTGAAGGAAGGCGTATTTTCAAAATGTCGCCTTTGCATCATCACTTTCAGATTAAAGGTTATGCCGAACCTAAAATCGTGCAACGCTTTTATATTGTGGGAATTATGCTGGCTGTTTTAACAATAATAACATTAAAACTGAGGTAATGAATTTTGAAAAAACGAATAGTCATATTGGGAGCGGGAGAAAGCGGAGTTGGTTCCGCAATACTGGCAAAAAAAGAAGGATTTGATGTTTTTGTCTCCGACAGGGGCAAAATCAATGATAAATACAAGAACGTTCTTTACAAGTCTGAAATTCCTTTTGAAGAAGGGAAACATTCGGAAAGCCTTATTTTGAGTGCCGATGAGGTAATCAAAAGTCCGGGAATTCCTGATAATGTGCAAATCATTAATAAGCTGAACAGCAAGAATATAGATGTTATTTCTGAAATTGAATTTGCTGCAAGATATACAAACGCAAAATTAATTTGCATCACCGGAAGCAACGGTAAAACGACAACCACTCTTCTAACCTGGCACATTTTGAATAAAGCCGGATTGAATGTGGGACTGGCAGGAAATGTGGGGCGAAGTTTTGCATGGCAGGTTGCCGAAAATGAGTTTGACTATTATGTGCTCGAAATAAGCAGTTTTCAATTGGACGGAATGTTTGATTTTAAAGCGGATGTAGCCGTTTTGACAAACATAACTCCGGACCATCTTGACAGATACGAGTACAAATTTGAAAACTATGTACGCTCCAAATTCAGGATAGTTCAAAATCAAACCGCTGATGATGTTTTTATCTATTGTGCTGATGATCCGGTAATTGAATCCGAACTAAAAAAACGCAAGATAGAAGCAAGACGGTTTCCGTTCTCAACACAAAAGGAGTTGAAAGGTGATGGTGCATTTATTAAAGGAAATGAAATTTTATTCAACATTAAACCAAATATATTTACAATGACAATAGAAAATTTAGCACTGCAAGGAAGACACAACATTTACAATTCAATGGCGGCCGGCGTGGCTGCGAAATGTTTCGGCATCAGCAAAGAAGTTATTAAGCAGAGTTTGTCGGATTTTAAAAATGTGGAACACAGGCTTGAGTTTGTAGCAAGAATTCATGGAGTTGAGTTCATCAACGACTCAAAGGCAACGAATGTCAATGCTGCGTGGTTTGCTCTCGAAAGTATGAATAATCCGGTAATCTGGATTGCCGGTGGTGTGGATAAGGGTAATGATTATGACATTCTCAAAGAGCTTGTAAAGAATAAGGTTAAGGCGATTATATGTCTTGGAAAAGACTGCACAAAAATAAAAGAGGCTTTTGGCGATATTTTGGAAATTATTGTTGAGACAACATCAATGGAAGAGGCTGTACGTTTCGGATTACATCTCGGCGAAAAAGATGATATTGTCCTTCTGTCGCCTGCCTGTGCCAGTTTCGACCTCTTTGAAAACTTTGAAGACAGAGGAGAAAGGTTTAAAAAAGAAGTACGCAATCTTTAATTAAAAATATAAATGCAATATCTCTTAAGTAAAATAAAAGGTGATAAAGTAATCTGGCTTGTGGTCATAATACTATCCGTATTTTCAATACTGGCTGTTTACAGTTCCACGGGCTCACTGGCGTATAAATATCAGGGTGGCAACACAGAGTATTATATGATGAAGCATCTCTTCATTCTGCTCTTCGGTTTTTTGTTGATGTATTTTGCCCACCTGATTAAATACACTTATTTCTCCAGAATTTTTCAGATTGCATTATATATTGCCGTTCCACTTCTTTTGTTAACACTGTTTGTGGGGCTGAACCTGAATGAGGCAAAAAGAGTATTGCCGTTACCTTTCGGATTTACATTCCAGACTTCCGACCTTGCAAAGCTTACATTAATAATGTATCTGGCACGGATGCTGACCAAAAGACAGGATAAGATCAAAGATTTCAAATCCTCCTTTTTGCCGATAATGATTCCCATATTGATAGTTTGCTTCCTTATTCTTCCGGCTAACTTTTCGACGGCAGCCATTCTTTTTACAACAAGTCTGGTATTGCTTTTCATTGGAAGGATTAGTTTGAAACATATTATCTCAATGATTGGAATTGGTGTGGTTGTGATGTTGTTGATGGTTATGATAGCTAAATCATATCCCGATTTACTTCCGCGTGTCGGAACTTGGATAAGCAGGGTTGAAAATTTCAATACCGGTAATAGTGACGATAACTATCAGGTGGAACAGGCTAAAATAGCAGTGGCATCAGGCGGTATAATTGGCAAGATGCCAGGAAACAGCGAGCAACGTTACTTCCTGCCGCATCCGTATTCGGATTTTATATATGCGTTTATTATTGAAGAATACGGACTTATCGGAGGTGTTTTACTTGTGTTGCTATATCTGATTTTACTTTTCAGGGCGGTAAAAATCGTAACTAAAGCCCCTAATAATTTTGGCGCCTTTCTAACTATTGGTGTCGCATTTAGCCTTGTATTTCAGGCAATGATAAATATGGCTGTGGCTGTTAATCTGTTGCCGGTTACAGGTCAACCTCTTCCGCTTGTTAGTATGGGCGGGACGTCAATCTGGTTCACAAGTATTTCAATAGGTATAATTTTAAGTGTTAGTAAAGAAATAGATAAATCGAATAAAAATGCAGAAAGCCTCGCAACAGCGTAAATATAATGTCATCATCAGTGCCGGTGGTACGGGAGGTCACATCTTCCCGGCTGTAGCTGTCGCCAACATTCTGAAAAATAGGTTGGAAGAGGTTGATATTCTGTTTGTCGGAGCTAAGGATAAAATGGAGATGAAAAGGGTCCCTGCCGCAGGTTATCCGATTGAGGGCTTGTGGATAAGTGGTTTGCAAAGAAGTATGACACTTAAAAATCTTTCGTTCCCTTTTAAGGTTATCACAAGTCTTTACAATGCAGGAAAGATAATAAGGAAGTTTAAGCCTGATGCTGTTGCCGGTTTTGGAGGCTTTGCAAGCGGACCGACATTGCGGGTCGCCTCCAATAAAAGGATTCCCACTCTTATTCAGGAACAAAATTCTTATCCCGGAATCACAAATAAGTTGCTTGCCAAAAGAGTTGATAAAATTTGTGTTGCTTACGAAGGTATGGACAGGTTTTTCCCTAAAGAAAAAATTATTTTGACAGGCAATCCGGTAAGAACCGAGGTAATACAAATTGAAGGAAAACGCAAAGAGGCGGCAAAACACTTCGGACTGGATGCAGATAAAAAGACCTTGTTTATCGTTGGAGGGAGTCTGGGTGCACTTGCCGTTAATAAAGCCATTGCGAAAACATTATATAAGCTTATAGATGAAGGGCTTCAGGTTTTGTGGCAAACCGGTGACTATTTTTATCCGAATGCGGTTAAAGCAGCAAAGCCGTATTCAGGAAAGGGAGTGAAGGTGACTTCTTTTATTGAAAAAATGGATTTTGCTTATGCCCTTTCCGATGTGATAGTCTCAAGAGCAGGGGCAATAGCCATCTCCGAGATAGCTAATGTTGCAAAACCAACAATCTTTGTTCCGCTACCGACAGCTGCCGAAGACCACCAAACAAAAAATGCAATGGCTTTGGTTGAAAAAGACGCTGCACTGATGGTTGAAAACAAAGATGTTATGGAGAGTCTTGCTTCGGTTGTCATTGACTTATCCAATGATGAACGGAAACAGACGGAATTGATGACAAATTTGAAAAAGCTGGCAATTAAGGATGCTGCTGAAAAAATTACAGACGAATTATTAAAATTGATGAATTATGATAAATAACAGAACATTGGACGCATATCTTAGTTCTCTGGAATTAACTGAGAAATTGTCAGGGATATTGGACGGGTGGAACAGTTCTTCACAGGAGAAACTGGCAAAGCGGATTGAAAGTCTTAAAAGAACTCTTTCAACCCATATTGATGATATGTTGAAATCGGACCCTGATTATTTTATAAACGAAACGGAAAAGGAACGACTAAACAGGGTTCTTAATGAAAGAACAAATAAGTTAAATAGATATTTAAACGGGTAAGGCCAATCCTGTAAGGTTTGCGTGAAAGCCTGTGCGAAAGATGAACCTTGCAGGTTTGGGAACTTGGTAAAATGGTAAAATGATAAAATGGAAAAATCGGTAAAGTGATAAGGCCAATCCTGTAAGGTTTGCGTGAAAGCCTGTGCGAAAGATGAACCTTGCAGATTTGGGAAAATGGTTAAATTGTTAAAGTGGTAAGGCCAATCCTGTAAGGTTTGCGTGAAAGCCTGTGCGAAAGATGAACCTTGCAGGTTTGGTAAAATGGTAAAATGGTAAAATGGTAAAATCGGTAAAGTGATAAGGCCAATCCTGTAAGGTTTGTGTGAAAGCCTGTGCGAAAGATGAACCTTGCAGGTTTGGGAAATTGGTAAGATGGTAAAATGGTTAAAACGGTAAAGTGGTAAGGCCAATCCTGTAAGGTTTGCGTGAAAGCCTGTTCGAAAGATGAACCTTGCAGGTTTGGGAACTTGGTAAAATGGTAAAATGATAAATTAATAAAAAATAGTGAAACGGAAAAACGGCATATTATCAAAGGAACTGAGAAATATCTACTTTCTTGGGATAGGTGGTATCGGAATGAGTGCTCTTGCCCGCTATTTTCAGTCTAAAGGAGTTAAGGTCTCGGGCTACGACCGTACCTCCTCTCCTTTAACTGACCAATTGCAATCGGAAGGTATTGAGATACACTTTGATGATAATCCGCAGCTAATTCCCGAAAACATTGACCTTGTCATATATACCCCTGCCGTGCCGAAGACACTGAATGAATATAAATTTATAATTTCAAAAGATATTCCTGTTGTGAAGCGTGCCGAAATACTTGGCGAGCTTTCTACTGAGTATAAAACTATTGCCGTGGCGGGTACTCATGGAAAAACCACGGTTTCAACGATGATTGCCTGGCTATTACATAATTCCGGTAAATCCTGCAATGCAATATTGGGAGGGATATCGAAAAATTTCAATTCCAATGTTTTACTTTCGGATAAATCCGGGCTATTGGTAACCGAGGCAGATGAGTTTGACAGGTCATTCCTGCATATTCATCCCGAGTTTGCAGTGATAACCTCGGCAGATGCCGACCATCTTGATATATACAACAATAAAAACAATCTTATCCAATCTTTCTCGGAGTTCATACAAGGAATAAATCCTGGAGGTACTCTTTTAATTAAAAAAGGAGTGGATTTAACTTCGGAGACAGATAATCACAAAGTCTATACCTATTCTCTTACTGAAAAATCTGATTTCTTTGCAACAAATATCAGGTTGTCGGAGGATAGATATATTTTTGATCTGGTAATCCCCAACGAAACGATTAATGACCTTTCTCCCGGAATACCCGGGTTGTTGAATCTTGAAAACTCGGTAGCCGCCCTTGCAGCTGCTATTCTTAATGGCGCGGAAGCCGACGAATTAAGAAAGGCACTTCCTGAGTTTGAAGGCATTAAACGTAGATTTGAATATCAGATACAATCAAATGAGCTGGTGTTTATTGATGATTATGCGCATCATCCGGCTGAAATACATGCCGTGCTGGACTCCGTAAAGAGTCTTTATCCCGGGAAAAAAGTGCTGGCAATTTTCCAGCCTCACTTATATTCCAGAACCAGGGATTTTGCCGATGGTTTTGCCGAGAGTTTGGATGTTGCGGATGAGGTCATACTTTTGCCAATATATCCGGCACGTGAAATGCCTGTTGACGGGGTTTCTTCGGGTTTGATTTTTAATAAAATGAAAAATGAAAACAAAGTGATATTTTCAAAATCGGATTTGCCCGGAAAACTTTCCGGATTTGAATTTGATATTCTGATAACTCTGGGTGCCGGCGATATTGACAGACTTGTAAGCCCGATAAAGGATTTTTTAACTGAAAACTATCTTGCAAAATGAAAAACAGATTCAAAACCATACTCTGGATACTTATTATAGCTGGGATAATTGTGCTTGGTGGTTTCATAAATATTGAAAAGAAAAAAACCGTTTGTAAAAAGTTTGAGGTCAATATTGATTACGACGGCGCCGACCCGTTAATAACCGTTGACGATATTAAAGGTAAGGTTTACGAGTCTTATGATTCGCTTCTCGGTAAAAGGATAAAGGATATTGACCTTGAAAAAATTGAAAGAGTTGTAAATGAAATAAAATATGTGGCAAAAGGTGATGTTTACACAACACTGGGAGGAAATGTCGAAATAAATATCACACAGCGAAAGCCGGTGGTAAGGATAATAAACAGGAAAAATCAAAGTTTTTATATTGACCGGGAAGGGATACCTTTCCCCCTTGGAAAAGAATACTCATCAAGGGTTATTGTTGCCAACGGAAATATCGGGGCATCGCTTAACGATACTATAAAATTATATGGTTATGACGATTTCCGGGAGAGGAACATTAGTAATCCGTCGGTTTTGCAGGAAATTTATCTGTTGGCAACATATATAAACAAGGATGATTTTTTGAGAGCACAGATTGAGCAAATATATGTGAACAAAAGTTCGGAGTTTGAATTAGTACCTAAGGTGGGAAGACATATCATCCTCTTTGGCAAGACGGACAATATGGAAAAGAAGTTTGACAAGCTTTACGTTTTTTATAAAGAAGGGTTAAGCAAAACGGGATGGGATAAATATAAAGTTATAAATTTGAAATATGAGAACCAGGTGGTTTGCTCAAGATAACGGAAAGTATAAAAGAAGCAAAAGAAGTATCAATCAATAAATTAACAGATGAAAACATCAGATATCATCGTCGGGTTAGACATAGGAACAACTAAAATCGCTGCAATAGTCGGCAGAAAAAATGAACATGGCAAAATTGAAATTCTCGGACATGGCCGGACAGAGTCAATAGGAGTGAAACGGGGTGTTGTCTCAAACATTGAAAACACGGTAAACTCCATTCTTATTGCTATTGACGAAGCCTCCAAAAAGTCGGGGGTTGACATCAAGTATGTCAATGTCGGGATTGCAGGGCAGCACATCAAAAGCCTGCAGCATCGAGGAGGAATAATCCGCGAAAACTACGAGGACGAAATCAGTCAGCACGACGTTGACAGGCTTTTAAACAATATGTATAACCTGAATATGAGTCCGGGTGAAGAAATCATTGATGTTATTCCTCAGGAATATATCATTGATAATGAGCAGGGTATCAAAGAGCCTGTGGGTATGCTCGGAAATAGTCTCGAAGCAAACTTCCATATTATTATCGGTCAAACAACGGCAGCTAAAAACATTTACAAATGCGTCACAAAAGGAGGTCTTGAAGTTGTTGACCTTATACTTGAACCCATTGCTTCGGCACAGGCGGTTCTGAGTGAAGAGGAAAAGGAAGCAGGTGTGGTACTTGTTGATATCGGAGGCGGCACAACGGATATTGCCATTTTTCAGGATGGCATTATCAGGCATACGGCAGTAATTCCTTTTGGCGGTGATGTCATTACCGAGGATGTAAAAGAGGGTTGCACCATAATCAGAAAACATGCCGAGGAATTGAAAGTGAAGTTCGGATCTTCACTCGCAAGCGAAAACCGTGATGACGAGATCGTAGCTATTCCCGGCCTGCGCGGAAGGCCTCCGAAAGAGATAAGCCTGAAGAACCTGGCAAGCATCATTCAGGCAAGAATGGAGGAGATAGTCGAACATATCTATTATGAAATAAAAAATTCAGGTTACGAGAAAAAGTTGATCGCCGGTATTGTACTTACCGGAGGAGGAGCATTGTTAAAGCATCTGCCGCAGCTCACCGAATTCATAACGGGAATGGATACCAGAATAGGATATCCCAATGAGCACCTTGCAAAAGACGTTCCGGAAGAACTTGCAAGTCCCATGTATGCCACGAGTATCGGACTTGTTATTGAAGGGATGGACAGATATAACAAAGAAAAAGAGAATTATCTGAAAATGGAGGAAACCCGCGAAGTTGAAGAGGAAGTAAAGGAAAAAGAGGAAGAGACCGAGAGCGATACCGTTAATAAACCTGTCAGTTTTCTTAAAAAAATCCAGGATTTCTTTGAAAAGGACGGGTTGTCATAGCTCATATAAATATTAACATTCAATTTGTTAATAAAAAATAAATATATGTACCTAATTGAACAGTTTTAAATATAATTTTAAATCCAAAAAAATAATGGATAATATGCTTAAATTTGACTTACCGAAAAACCAGTCGGCAATAATAAAAGTTATTGGAGTTGGCGGCGGCGGAAGCAATGCCGTTTCATATATGTATAATCAGGGAATTAAAGGTGTTGACTTTATAGTCTGCAATACCGATGCGCAGGCTCTCGAGGCAAGTCCCGTTCCGATGAAAATTCAACTTGGTGAAAAGGGACTCGGTGCCGGTTCCATTCCCGAAGTGGGTAAAGAGGCGGCTACTGAGAATATAGAAGACCTGAAACATATACTTGAAAAAAATACCAAAATGGTATTTATTACCGCCGGAATGGGCGGTGGTACAGGTACGGGTGCTGCTCCTGTTATTGCCAAGGTTGCCAAAGAAATGGGCATTTTGACCGTCGGAATTGTTACAATACCGTTCTCATTTGAAGGAAGAAAGAGAAAAATGCAGGCTGAAGCCGGAATAGAAGAACTAAAGCAAAATGTTGACACTCTCCTTTTGATATGCAACGACAAACTTCGTGACCTTCATGGTGACCTGAAGCTCTCGGAAGCCTTCCAAAAAGCAGACAATATACTATCCGTTGCCTCCAAGGGTATAGCCGAAATAATTACCGTTACGGGCTATATAAACGTTGATTTTGAGGATGTTAAGACAGTAATGGAAAACAGTGGTACCGCAATAATGGGTTCTGCAACCGCCGAAGGTGAAAACAGAGCTATCAAAGCCGTGGAAGAGGCTCTTTCTTCACCTCTTCTTAACGATAACAATATAAAAGGTGCGAGTGATATCTTACTCTACATTTCTTCCGGAAATGAAGAGATTACAATGGATGAGGTTTCGGATATCACAGACTATATCCAGGAAGAGGCCGGTCAAAGCGCAGAGATTATATGGGGTAACGGAAAAGACGAATCACTTGAAAATAAGATTAGCATAACACTTGTGGCTACGGGTTTCAAAAGTGATGAAGACCCCGGAATATTGAGAAGACCGGCAAAGAGAAAGATCATTCCTCTGAACACAAAAAAAGAAGAAAAGAGTGAAAGGCCAAGGATTACGGAGCCTATAAACGAAATTACACTTATTACTCCTAAGAAAGAAGAAGAAAAGGAAGTTTTGAATGCTGAGAATTCCAAAGCGGAGAACAAGACTTTGGAATTCTCTTTTACAGAGGAGAAAATTGATGTGAAACCGGCCGGTTCCGTTGAGCCGGCAGTTATGAACGAAACAAAGGTTGAGAAACCGGAGCCTAAAGTTTTCAAGCCAATAAATCCCGATACAATAGTTAGGAAAACAAACTATGCCGGGGATTTGGAACAGAGCGATATTGAAAAAAAGGCTAAGGAAAGAATCAGAAGATTGAAAGATCTTAGTATCAAACTGAGGTCGAATGAGGAAATTGAAGAGATGGAAAATGTTCCGGCTTACAAAAGAAGAAATGTAGAACTGTCGGATGTTACCCCCTCCTCGGAATCTGTTGCGGCACGCTACACTCTTGGTGAGGATGAAAATCACAATCCGGAACTAAAGGAAAACAACTCATACCTGCATGATAATGTTGATTAAAATATTCATAAAATGAGTCTTGAGAACACAATAAACCGGGATATTAAGTCGGCAATGCTTGCCAAAGACAAAAAGACTTTGGAAGCTTTAAGAGCGGTAAAGGCAGCTATCCTCCTTGCAAAAACAGATAAAGGAACCGGCGGGGAAGTTGCCGAAGATGCCGAAATGAAAATTTTGCAAAAGCTTGTCAAACAACGCCGGGAATCGGCTGAACTTTACAAGGAGCAAGGCCGCAACGACCTCGTGGAGGAAGAGATATTCCAGATGAAGGTTATTGAGAAATATCTTCCCGAGCAGATGAGTGAAGAGGATATCAGAAAGGCTGTCCGGGAAATAATCGCCGAGACAGGAGCCTCCTCAATGAAGGATATGGGACGAACAATGGGAATGGCAAGTAAAAAACTGGCGGGAAAAGCCGATAATAAAATTGTTGCCGGAATTGTTAAGGAATTGCTGGGATAAATAAAGTAACCAAAATACCATTAGTCGCCAAAGGCTTGTACACCTGACCGAATGCTTATAAGCAGTGGCCGGCAATACAAATTATTTTGGAGCCGCTTTATATACCGGCTTTGCCGGGAAATAAAAAAATTTTACATCTGCCTGTCCGAAACAAAATATTTTGACAACGAAACCTGAAATATCATTGAAATTCGATAGGCACAAGGGTAACAGGTTGAGTTGCATTAATCCATATATGGCTGCCGGTTAATTATTAAAACTTTCTCGTCGTCAATCTGAAAATAGCCGTATTCATAGCAAAATTTGTATTCATCAGGGCTTCGTATTAGTGAATTGATAAGAATGCAAAAAGAAGACATCCAATTTGACAGAAAACTTGTATTTGTGAGAAGAGCAAAAGGGAATAAGGACAGGTATTCAATACTGTCCGATACAGTTTGTAGTATATTATCGGATTATATCGGAGAATACGATCCGAAAAATTATTTGTTTGAGGGGCAATACGGTCAGCAATATTCCGCAACAAGTATTCGTAAAATATTCAACAGAGTGGTTCGTAAAGCGGGATTACCTAAAAAGGGCGGGCCGCATATCCTGCGTCACAGTTTCGCCACTCATTTGCTTGAACAGGGCGTTGATATACGCTATATACAAGAGTTGCTTGGGCATAAAAGCAGTAAGACCACGGAAATATATACCCACGTAAGCACAAAAAATATAGGCAATATAAAAAGTCCGGGAGATTTGTTAAAAATATGATTGGAGAAATGAAAAAAGTTATTATCTTTGAAGCCTCGACCAATGAAACACAAAATATGGAAATTATTCATTTAATATATAATGCTAAAAATCAAGCGATTATTAAAAGTAAAGGTTATAATATAAGCGGAATATGCGCACCATTGGTGGTGGATATTCGGTAGTTACCAGCAATTGGGCTTTGATGAAAAATATCGATGAATATTTTCGCTAATATCAAAATTCAGAAAGTGAAAATTTATTGGAAATATGGAAAAAATGAGATTTCGTAAGTTGCTGATTATTAATTACTAATTTTGACGTTAGTTGGAATGTTGAAAACTGAACATTTATGAAACAGATAATTACCATTGGATTTATTTTATTAGTCAACTATATATTTGGACAAGAATTCCAGAATCAAGATAAAACTAAAAAAACATATAAAAAAAGAAACTTCATTTATTATACTCCAAGTGAGTCTGACCAAATAAATGGATTGGCAATTGGAGCATGGGCTGAAAATACGAGATATTATAAAGATAGTATAGAGGTTAATGGACTTAACATTGAGATTAACCCAGTAATATTCTTTATATATGCAAGAGGAGGTTTTACAGTCCCTTATCGAGACAGTATTGAATATTACTTAAGTGAGAAGAGAAAGAATTATTATGGCTTGACTGTAAATGGTTTTAATTTTAGCTTACCTGGTACAGTTAATGAGATTTCCACAGTTAATGGGTTAAATATAACATTACTTACAACTAGTATAGGTAGAATAAATGGTTTTTCATTTTCGACATTAACAAATACTTGCTATTTATTAAATGGAGTTAGTATTGCAGGTCTATATAATTCCGCAACAAAAGTGAAAGGAATTCAAATTGGATTAATTAATAAGACAACGACTTTGAAGGGGATCCAAATTGGACTTTGGAACAAAAATGGTAAACGATCTCTACCATTTATAAATTGGCAATTTAAAGAATGAAAAAACACAGCTGGTAACAAAGGCTAATAAAGCATGGCGGGCGGAAATCGTAAAGCAAGCTTCCGGGCAGTAAACTATTATTGCCGTGCACCGAAATTTTGCCACAATTTAACCGCCCCGCTTCATAGCCCACACGTTAGCAACAAGGCTGACAAAAGAATACACAATAATTTTAAGGAATGATGAAAAAGATATTTTTTTTAGTATTTATTACACAATCAATATTTGCACAAGGACAGTATGACTTTGCAATCTATCATGATGGAGATGTTGGTGCTTGGGAAGATGGTGTTGTCGCATTTGAACATTTTTTGGACTGGAAAGGAGTAACGCATAATCGAGTTACCGCACAAGATATTAATACAATAGTTTTAAAAGATTTTTACACAGCGATATACTTCCCTGGCGGAGATGCAGATTATTATAATGCCGATATTAATTCAACAGGAATACTACACATTCAAGACTTAATTTTAGATAATGGTGCATATATCGGCATGTGTGCGGGAGCAGAATTTGCTTGTGATAAATTGATATGGCAAGGAATTGAAATTGATTATCCGTTAGATTTGTTTCAGGGTGAGGCAATTGGTCCAATTGATGAACTAGCTGTTTGGCCTGATTATACTATGACAACTCTATCCATGAACCTTGACGACGAAATAAACCAATTTGAACCGGAAAACGAAGATATGCTATACTGGGGAGGCACTGTTTTTAATGCTTATACAAGTACAAATATAGATACAATTGCAACCTTTGATGGATTTTATAATAAACCTGCAATAATAAAATTAACTTATGGAGATGGCAGGGTTTTGCTTATTAGCCCACATCCTGAAATAGAAGAAGATAGCAATAGAGATGGTGTCAATGTTGCGGAAGAGCTTGACGATAATGGTTCTGACTGGAATTTTTTATGGACAGCAACAGATTGGCTTTTAGGAAATCCATTATCGGAGCCAAATCCTTTATCAATACTATCACAATCGAATAATCCTAATATTACAATTTACCCAAATCCAACAAAGAATATTTTAAATATTTCAATTAGAGATTACCTAAAAATTGAAAAACTAACAATTTATAATCAAATAGGACAAAAAACATTAGACACAAAATCAGCAAATAAAGCTATTGACTTGACAGGTTTCCCAAATGGAATGTATTTAGTAGAAGTTGAAATTAATAACAAAAAAATTAGAAAAAAACTATTAATCATAAAATAAAAGAAGAAAGCCCAGTTGCTAACAAAAAATATAGTGCATTTGGCAGATAGTGCTAAAATTCAAGATGATAGCAATAAATAAACATAGTGCAAAACCGAAAATTAAGTGCTTTGAAATGCCAAACGCACCCTTTAGATTTGCAAAATAAAAAAATAGAGTTCTTTGAAAATATAATGATGTTGTAACAATTTCTTTTTTTGTTACTTTTTTTCTTTGTTAATAACTTTAATTTTGTTAATA
>Ga0256841_1000447_pt1 | contig 42651 bp, 43 predicted proteins | sample 356308metaG_FD_185971 | JGI IMG/M metagenome (GOLD analysis project Ga0256841, IMG submission 185971) | Hydrothermal vent microbial communities from Mid Atlantic Ridge, Atlantic Ocean - 356-308 | ecosystem: Environmental > Aquatic > Marine > Hydrothermal vents | place: Atlantic Ocean: Mid...
CCGGTTGTTGGGACGCTTGCCGCGGCGGCGGGAAATCAGTCCAGCCGCTCCCTCGGCCCGGTAGCGCTGCACCAGACGCCGGATCTGGCGCACACTCAGGCCCATCTGCCGGGCCGCCGCTTTCTGCCGGAGTCGTTTCTCCGCCACCTGCCGGATGACGCCCAATCGATCTGCCTCTTTATGACTCATCGTAATCTGCTCCTCTGCCACGGGCCCCTCCTGAAACCAAAAGGGGACATTTTAGAATTGGACAAAGAGGACATTACTGCTTTGGGCTAACACTTTTTCTTCCCGCTTGCGCTAGTCTTCAGCTCCGGTTAAGATTGTCACGTAAAAGTTAATTAATTTAACAAAGATAGGGAATAATCTTCCCCATGTGGTATGGCCAGTGGTCGGGATGGCGTCGGCAGAAGTCGTTCCTGGGCTGAGGTGGGAGTCATGGATGAGTGATACAGAAATCAACCAAGGATTAGTAGCATGACTCGATATCAGTTATTGTGTGCCGTTACGCGGATTTCAGAAATACTCGATACCTGTGGTTTGAAAGGGGTGCTCAAGCAAACGATCCAAGCTGAAGGCAAGAGTGATCAGGCCAGGGCGAATCCGATGATCATCGAAACCTACCAAGCCTTCACTTCGTATTCTCGTCAGTTCGGCAAGGCCGAACGGCGTGTCTTGAAAGCGCTGAAGCTCGGTTTTCTCCAGCATACCGATTTCTGGGTGCAGTTTCTGCAAGGGAAGCTTGGCCGGGATGCGGTTCGTAACGTGCTAGAGCGCATCTATGTTGCGCAGAAGTACCTCCCGGGCTTGACTGGGCTGCTGCAAAGCGAGGCCGAGATGCAGATTGAGAAACCCAATGCCGACCGTTCCGAGGTCTTCCGCGATCTGGAGATCCTCACGGTCATTTTTTCTCGCCAGTCCAATGCGTTGCCGCCAGTGCGCCAGGTGCAGGAACTCTTGACTGCGGTGGACGCCTTCTACGAAGCCTGCGCGATGTTGATCGGAACGGGCACGGAGTTGTCCTTTCTCGGCCTGGATAGCGGCGAGGACACGCGAGTGCAATTCGTTGGCGCCCAGGAGCCGGTGACCTTGATAAAGAACTCTATCCTCGCGGTGTGGGACAGGCGGGCGCTATTGGCGGAAAACGAGGCGGGATTCTGCACCTCGGAGCAGGTCGACGATCTACCGGTTTTCTCGCTGCTGAATGAGAAATCCAGCAAGGGCGCGATCAGCGAGTCCCGCTCCGAACAGATCCACGCCATGCTGTGCGAGGCGTTCGAATTGTTCTTGAATGCCGACGCGGTGATTCCTGAGGTGGAGGATATCGTGGCGGACGAAGACCCGGATCTGCTGATGAACTTGCGCCAGGTGGAAAAGCCTCTCGCCAAGCCGAAAGTTGTCGTGCTGCATCCCGACACGGCGGCGGAGACCTCCGATGAGGCGCCGACGGGCTTGTTGGTATCGGACGATGCCTGGGACAAGGAAAGGGATATGTTGTTGAAGCTCGTCGAGGAACGTCGCGCCTGATGAGTCCGGCCGCTTCGGATTTCCCCGCCGAGGGAACCGCCCGGCGGTAATCCGTGATTCGTCCACGGGAACGCCGGACAGATTCCCTTGCCCGCTTGGCCTCGGTGTCCTGTGGCGAACTCCTGACAACTTCGATCATGGCCGCAAGTGGGTGTTCGTTCCGAGCCTTGGCTGGCCGTAACGATAGCTGGCGTTGATGATACCAGCGCGAATGAGTCACGATCTATCTGCTCTGTTCGGTCCTGGCCGCCTTCCAGCGCGCCACCAGGCGCGGAATGAAGGCGAATATCGCAAGCAGAGCCAGCGCGAGCAGTCCCTTGCGAATCAAGCTTTCGCCGCCCATCAAGGCTTCGCGCCCGGCGTATCCGAGGTAGGTGATGGCGAATGTCGCCGGCAGCATGCAGACCACGGTGGCGAGGAGGTAGTGCCAGAAGCGGATGCGCGTCAGGCCGAAGGCGTAGTTCAGGAGTACGAAGGGGAACACCGGCACCAGCCGGGTAAAGGCGACGAAGCGCCAGCCTTCGGCTTCGACGCCCTCCCGCAGGCGTTGCGCGCGGCCGCCCCGGGTCTTTCGCTCCACCCAGCTGGCGCCGAGGTGGCGGGCGAGGAGAAAAGCCAGTCCGGCGCCGATCGAGGCGCCGCCGAGGCTATAGATCGTGCCGGGCAACGGCCCGAACAACGCGCCGCCGGCGAGGGTCAGCGCGGAGCTCGGTATCATGAACACGGTGGCGATGGCATAGATGGCGATGAACAGCGCCGGCGCCGCAGGACCGACGTGCGTCAACCAGCCGTGTATCTGTTCCATATCCAGCCGATCCCGCCAGACGACCGCCGCGCCGATGCCGGCCAGCAGCGTGAACAGCAGCAGCAAACGTGGCCAGCGGGCCTTCATGGCGAGAGCACCAATGGTGCGGAAACTGCACAGTTGGTGCCGATTCCGGTATCATTGCCGCCTTTTCCCAACGTCTCGAACCTCATGGATAAACTCATCATTACCGGTGGCGCCCGGCTGGCCGGGGAAGTGCGCATCGCCGGGGCGAAGAACGCGGCGCTGCCCATCCTCGCCGCAACCCTGCTGGCGGCGGAACCCATCGTCGTGCACAACGTGCCGCACTTGCAGGATATCACCACGATGATGGAGTTGCTTGGCCGAATGGGGATGCAGTTGGTGGTGGATGAGCGGCTCTCCATTCAGGCGGATGCCTCGACGATCCACACACATGTTGCGCCCTATGATCTGGTGAAGACGATGCGCGCGTCCATCCTGGTGCTTGGACCGTTGGTGGCGCGCTTCGGCGAGGCGCAGGTGTCGCTGCCGGGTGGCTGCGCGATCGGTTCGCGACCGGTGAATCTGCATATCGACGGTCTGCGCGCGATGGGCGCCGAGGTGGCTGTCGAGAACGGCTATATCCGCGCCACCGCCAACCGCCTGCGCGGTGCGCGCATGGTGATGGATATCGTCACCGTGACCGGCACAGAGAACCTGATGATGGCCGCCGCGCTGGCCGATGGCGTGTCGGTGATCGAGAACGCCGCGCGTGAACCCGAGGTCGTCGATCTGGCCAACTGTCTGAATGCGATGGGCGCGAAGGTCAACGGCGCTGGCACCGACAGCATCACCATCGAGGGCGTGGAGCGCCTGCGTGGCACGGAATACCGCGTATTGCCCGACCGCATTGAGACCGGTACCTATCTGATCGCTGCGGCGATCACCGGCGGCGGCATCCGCGTGCGTGACACCGATCCCGGTCTGCTCGACGCAGTGTTGCACAAGTTGCGCGAGAGCGGCGCGGACATCGAGACCGGCGACGGCTGGATCACGCTCGACATGCACGGCAGGCGACCGCGGGCGATCGACCTGCGTACCGCGCCCTATCCGGCCTTTCCGACCGACATGCAGGCGCAGTTCACGGCGTTGAATGCGGTTGCGCAAGGCACCGGCACGATCACCGAAACGGTCTTCGAGAACCGTTTCATGCATGTCCAGGAGATGCAGCGCATGGGTGCGGACATCCGCCTGGAGGGCAACACCGCGATCGTCACCGGCATCGAGCACCTGACCGGTGCGCCAGTGATGGCCACCGACCTGCGCGCCTCGGCCAGCCTGGTGCTCGCCGGCCTGGTCGCCGAGGGTGAAACCGCCGTCGATCGCATCTATCATATCGATCGCGGCTACGACTGCATCGAAGAGAAGCTCGCGGGCCTGGGCGCCCGCATCCGTCGCGTCCCTAAAAAGCCGATAGCCGAGGTCCAAAGTGGCGTTTGAACACCCGATCACCATCGCCCTGTCGAAGGGCCGTATCTTCAAGGACTCGATGCCGTTACTCGGGTACGCTGGCATCGAGCCGCTGGACGACCCGGAGACCAGTCGCAAGCTGATCCTTGATACCAACCATCCGAACGTGCGCCTGCTGATCATCCGCGCCACCGACGTGCCGACCTACGTACAGTGGGGTGCGGCCGACATGGGCGTCGCCGGCAAGGACGTGCTGCTGGAACACGGCGGCGAAGGCATCTATGAACCGTTGGACTTGCGTATCGCGCGCTGCCGCATGATGGTCGCCGGGCCGCTCGGTTGGCAGCCCGGCGGCGGGCGGTTACGCGTCGCAACCAAGTATGTCAACAGCGCGCGCACCTACTATGCCGGCCTCGGTCGGCAGGTCGATATCATCAAGTTGTACGGTTCGATGGAACTGGCGCCGCTGGTCGGCCTGTCCGATCTGATCGTCGATCTGGTGGAAAGCGGCAACACGCTGAAAGCCAACCATCTGGAACCACGTGAACACATCATGGACATCAGCTCGCGGCTGATCGTGAATCGCGCGGCCTGGAAAACCAAACACAAGACCGTGATGCGCATCATCGAGCAATTGCGCGAAGTGGTCGAGGCGGAGAACGCATAGATGGCTGATATCACCAGACTTTCCGCCAGTGACACGGATTTCCAGGCGCGCCTGGATGCACTGCTCGCCTGGGAATCGGTGTCTGACAGGGCGGTCAACCAGACCGTCGAGGACATCATCGCGGCGGTTCGCGAACGTGGCGACGCGGCGTTGCTGGAATTCACCCGGCGTTTCGACGGCTGGCGGGCCGAAACGCCGGCCGACCTGGAGATATCGCCGGCGCGTCTTGCGCGGGCATGGAACAGCATTCCGGCGTCGTGGCAAGCGGCACTGCGCAACGCCGCCGAACGTATCCGCGCCTATGCCGAGCATCAGAAATTGGCTTCCTGGACCTATACCGAGGACGACGGCACCTTGCTCGGTCAGCAGATCACGCCGCTGGATCGTGTCGGGTTGTACGTGCCCGGTGGCAAGGCGGCCTATCCGTCGTCGGTATTGATGAACGCGATCCCGGCGAAGGTCGCCGGCGTGCCGGAATTGATCATGGTCGTGCCGACCCCCGCGGGCGAGCTGAACGATCTGGTGCTGGCCGCCGCCCACGAAGCCGGTGTCGATCGGGTGTTCGCGATCGGCGGCGCGCAGGCGGTCGCGGCGCTGGCCTGGGGTAGCGACAGCGTGCCGCCGGTGGACAAAATCGTTGGTCCGGGAAATATCTACGTTGCCACCGCGAAGCGCGCGGTCTATGGCAAGGTGGGCATCGACATGATTGCCGGACCCTCCGAGATACTGGTGATCTGCGACGGTCAGGCCGACCCAGACTGGATCGCGATGGATCTTTTCTCGCAGGCTGAGCACGATGAAGATGCGCAATCCATCCTGATCTCGCCGGACAGCGCCTTCCTCGAACAGGTCGAGGCGAGCATCGACAGGCTGTTGCCGACGATGCCGCGCCGCGAGATCATTGCCACCGCGCTGCGCGTGCGCGGCGCCTTGATAAGAGTTGCGGACATGAGGCAGGCGGTCGATGTGGCCAACCACATCGCGCCGGAACATCTGGAACTGTCGGTCTCCGACCCCCAGGCGATGGCCGCCCGGATCCGCCATGCCGGCGCGATCTTCATGGGCCGTTACACCGCCGAGGCGATGGGTGACTACTGCGCCGGGCCGAACCACGTGTTGCCGACCAGCCGTACCGCGCGCTTCTCGTCGCCGTTGGGTGTCTATGATTTTCAGAAACGCAGCAGTCTGATCATGGCGTCGCCCGTGGGCGCGGCCAAGATGGCCGAAGTCGCTTGCGTGCTTGCCGAGGGCGAAGGGCTGATCGCGCATGCTGAATCGGCGCGCTACCGGATCGGCGGCGATGAGTGAGTCTACGATCCGGCGTTGGGTGCGCCCCGAGATCCACGCGATGTCCGCCTATCACGTCGCCGATCCCGGCGGTATGTTGAAGATGGACATGATGGAGAATCCCTACGCCTGGAGCGAATCCTTGCGCGATGACTGGCTGGCGCGCTTGCGCCAGGTCGATGTGAACCGCTATCCCGACCCCCAGGCGCGCGCGCTGAAGGAACGTCTCGGCGAGGCATTTGCGATTCCACCGGATGCCGGCATTCTGCTTGGCAACGGCTCCGACGAGCTGATCCAGATGATCCTGATGGCGGTCGCCGCGCCGGGCAGGGTCGTGTTGTCGGTCGATCCCGGTTTCGTCATGTATCGCATCATCGCAACCTTTACCGGCATGGATTATGTTGGCGTGCCACTGCGCGAGGCCGATTTCGCGCTGGATGTCGGGGCGCTGCTGGCGGCCATCGCCGAGCACGATCCGGCGGTGGTGTTTCTCGCTTATCCGAACAACCCGACCGGCAACCTGCTTCCTGCCGACGCTCTACGGACCGTCATCCAGGCGGCGAATGGCTTGGTGGTCATCGACGAAGCCTACGCGCCCTTTACCGACGCCAGCTTCATGCCAGAACTGTTGGATCACGACAATCTCCTGGTGATGCGCACCGTGTCGAAGATGGGCCTTGCCGGGCTGCGTCTAGGCTACATGGCTGGACATCCGGAATGGATCGTCGAGATCGACAAGACCCGCCTGCCGTTCAACATCAATTCACTGACGCAGATTAGCGCCGAGTTCGCGCTGGAGCGCAAGACTGAATTGGACGCCCAGACCCAGGCGATCCGCGAACAACGGGCCGATCTGTTCGCCCGGCTGCAAGCCCTGGATGGGCTGCGGCCGTACCCCAGCGAGGCCAACTTCATACTCGCGCGCGTCGCGCCGGGCCACGCCGATGCCATCCATCACGGTCTGCGTAAGCGTGGCATACTGATCAAGAATCTACATGGCGCGCATCCGATGCTGGCGGATTGTCTGCGGATTACCGTGGGGACGCCGGAGGAGAACGGGTTGTTGGTGGATGCGTTGAAAAGCCTTGTATGAGCGATGGCGGATCCTTGCTCCTCAACCCAGAAGAGACATTCATCATCCATGATAAACGACGACACGCCATCCTGGCCTTTCATCATCGTGGTCATTGCCTTGGTCGCGATCACCTGGTTTCATGCCCTGGGCCAGCGCCCGCTGGCCGAGCCGGATGAAGGTCGTTATGCCGAGATCCCGCGCGAGATGGTCGCCAGCGGTGATTGGTTGACGCCTCGGCTGAACGGCTTCAAGTACTTCGAGAAGCCAGCCTTGCAATATTGGCTGACTGCCGCTGGTTTCGAACTGTTCGGTCAGTCGAACGCGGTGGCGCGCCTGTGGCCGGCCTTGCTCGGGTTTCTCGGGGCGTTGTGGGCGGGCTTCGTCGGTCTGAAGCTGTACGGCCGCGCGACCGGTTTTCATGCCTTCCTGCTGACCGCCGGATCGTTGCTGTATTTCGCGCTCGGGCATATCTTGACGCTGGACATGAGCTTCAGTGTGTTCATGGCCTTCGGCGTCGGCGCCTTGGTGCTCGCGCAATGCCGGCGCGAGGAGGCGCCAAGGGTGTCGCGTAACTGGATGCTATTCGGCTGGTTGATGCTTGGCCTGGCGGTGTTGACCAAGGGGCTGGCCGGTGTGGTGTTGCCTGGTGCGGCGGTTTTCCTGTACATGCTCTGGCAACGCGACTGGCGGTTGCTTCGTAGCCTACACCTTGGCAAGGGCGTGCTGTTGCTCTTGGCCGTGACCGCGCCCTGGTTCTTTGAGGCGAGTCGCCAGAACCCAACCTTTGCCTGGTTCTTCTTCGTCCATGAGCACTTCGAGCGCTATCTGACCACGGTGCATCACCGTGACGCGCCCTTGTGGTACTTCGCACCGATCTTCCTGCTCGGCGTGATGCCCTGGCTGGTCAGCTATCTGCGAGGCTTGCTGGCGCCGTTCGCATCCCGCTTCGATGGCCAGCCGGCCGGCGAGTTCGATGCTGCGCGCTTGTTGTGGGTCTACGCGGTGTTCATCTTTGTGTTCTTTTCCCTCAGCGACTCGAAATTGCCCGCCTATATCTTGCCGATCACGCCGATGCTTGCAATCCTGGCTGGCCGCCAGCTCGCGGAGCGGGGTAATCCGGCCTCGGACAGCCTGGTGCTTGCGCTATTCGGCCTGTTTCTGGTCGTCGTCGGCACCCAGGCTGGGCGTTTTGCCACCGAAACCGTGACACAGGAGATGCTGCATGCCTATCGGATCTGGTTTTTCGGTGCTGGCGCGCTGATGTTCAGCATCGGCCTGCTGGCCTGGGTCATCGATTTTCGCGCGGATTTCAAGGTCGCGATGATCGCATTGACCGCGATGGTTGGTTTCTCGTTGCTGTTCGCCGGCTACCCGACGATCGGCAAGACCCGGACCAGCAGGGCATTGGCCGACGCGATTCGCCCATGGCTGGATGACCAGACCCCGGTCTACAGCGTGGGTATCTATCCACAGTCTCTGCCGTTCTATCTGAAACGCAAGGTGCGGCTGGTGCAATACAAGGGTGAACTGGAGATGGGTATCGATCTGGAACCGGTGCGTTATATCGCCACGGTGGACAAGTTTCTGCCACGCTGGCAAGCCGCCGACCGCGCGATCGCCGTACTCGGCGCGGAAGACGCGAAAGCGCTTGGTCTGTCGATACTCGGTGGCCGGGTGATCTACCAGGACGAGGCGCGAGTCGCGGTCGTGAAGCCATGACGCCGCAGGCTTTCGGTCTGATCATCACCGGCGTGCTACTGAACGCCTTCGCACAACTGGCGCTGAAGGCCAGCGTGCGCGACATGGGTGAGATCCACATGAGCGCCGCCACCGCGATGCCAGTGGCGATGCGTCTCGCCAGCGAACCCTGGCTGTGGCTCGGATTGGTGCTGTACGGCATCTCGGTGATCGTCTGGATACTCGCGTTGTCGCGCGTCGATGTCAGTATTGCCTATCCGATGCTGTCGATCGGCTACGTCGTCAATGCGGTGATCGCCTGGGCCTGGCTCGGCGAGGTGTTGTCGATGACGCGGATGCTCGGTATTGGAGTCATCATCGTTGGCGTTGTCATTTTAGCGAGAGGATGACAGCGCGGGATTTCGCTCCCGCGTGGCCGGAGAACGATGGCCCATTGCTTGACGGAGAGGCCTTTGTCGTTGAAGAAAGCACTTTGTTTCGTGACGCGATTGCGACCTTTTTGTCGATGCCGGGGCTGTTGTCTCCTGGCTGGGAAATCGGCTTGAACAGGATGTTGAAAAAGTCCTTCTGTGGACTTTTTCAACGACGGAACCGGAAAATGCCATTTTTCAACGGGCTGCTAGCCCGGATTTCTCACCGGGTCGCGTAGCGAGGCGAGGCCGCTCAACCGAGTGAACGCCAGTCAGTGCGCCGCATTGGGTGGTCGCAGTAGTGAACGGGTGAGAAATCCGGGCTAGAGGACCTGACTTTGATGCGGTGAAACCGCTATGATCAAAATCCTGCTTGCTGGATTCCTGCTCGTGGGTATCGCCTTCGCGGTCTATTTCAAATGGATGTTCAGCGATTCACTGTACTTCGATGGTCATTCGGTGAAGTATTGGTTGCTGGTGCCCGAGCTGGTACGGGAAGCACCCGTATTTGGCGAGGGTCTCCGTTACTATTACAGTGCCGGAGACGGTAGCTGGGTCGGGGGGTTCCTCCGTATCCTTTGTGTCGACAGAGACACGCGATGCCCTGGTCTCGCGCTATCGAGAATATTATGCCGCGCGGGGTGGGTGCCTGATCGCGGATGGTGAAGCCTGGCGGATCGAGTTGGGCGATGATGGTTGCTTGGATCTGCGTGTCGTCGACGAGGGCGGGTAGAGGCGTGCCGAGATTATGCGTTACAGGAACTGAAGATGTCGAATAAGGCAGATATCGAAACGGGTCGGTTGGTCTCTACTTGTAATTGCGGGTGGTTGGACCGGAATCATTTGGAAGATCCTTCGGCTTGTCCTTTCGTGGGCGCGAAAAACCCCTGGAAGCCGTTCGTTGACGAGAAGGTATCCTTGGTCAATGGCTGGTGTATGGAGCCGACTTCCGATCAGTTATCTCCTTTTGTTCAAGGTTATCGTTCCTACCGTGCCCAGGCCGAGGCGCGTTTCCCCGATGGTTCGCCCGGTTTCAACGTGACCTACAAGCAGGATATGGGAGGCTACGGACCGACATTCGGTATTGATCGATCCTATCTGGTACGCTTCGATCTGACCCACAGTCAGAAGAAATCGGTGGCTCTTACCATTTTCATGGCGCCTTTTTCGCGAGGCTTTGATGCCTACCAGGCTAATAGGTTCTGGAGATGGTTCACCGACAGCGGTTTCAGTCAGGAAGATCTTGTTTCGGATCTGCTTGGTTTTCATGTGGCGATTGGCGAGGTGACGCAGAGGCAGGTTCTGGATGCCTGCCAGCCGGTCTCCAAGGCGGCGTCCTTGGCGGTTTGGGATGCCAATGGCGTGGTGGGGAATCACAAGAAAAAGACCTTTGATCCGATGCTCATTGATCAGCCGCCATCGGAATGTGTTGGGCAACCCAAGGCTTTTCCCTTGCAATTCAAAAAGATCACCCCAGTCTCCAAGGGCAAACTGTTCGTCGATTTTCCCGGCTTGCCTGATGATGCTTGCGCCGATGCGCCCGCCAGGGGATGGCGCGCGCCGGTGCTCGGCCTGTAGACTGCACTGTTTTATGGGACGATCCCTGATGCTGCCATTCACCCGACCGACCCTGACGGAACAAGACGAACAAGCCGTGCTGGAGGTCATGCGCTCCGGCTGGATCACCACTGGGCCTAAGGTACTGGCCTTCGAGCAGGCGCTGGCCGATTACCTGGGAGGCGATGTTACCGTGCGCGCCTTCAATTCGGCGACCAGCGCCTTGGAGGCGGTGTTGCTTGCCACCGGCATCGGTCCGGGCGACGAGGTCATTGTGCCGGCGATGAGTTTTACCGCGACGGCGAATGTCGTCGTGCGCGCCGGCGCGCGGCCGGTGTTCGTCGATGTCGATCTGGACAGCCGCAATACCGATGCCGATTATGTCGAGGCGGCGCTGACGCCGCGTACCCGCGCGGTCATTCCGGTGCATTTCGCCGGCTTGTCGGTGGACATGGCGCCGCTGCGTGATCTGGCCGAGCATCACCGCCTGCTGTTGCTGGAGGATGCCGCGCAGGCGATCGGCACGCGGCATGCCGGTCGGCATACAGGAAGCAGCGGCAATCCCACCTGTTTCAGCTTTCATCCGAACAAGAACATCACGACCATCGAGGGCGGCGCGGTGGCGACCGACGATGCGGCGCTGATCCGGCGCTTGGAGCGTATCCGTTTCCATGGGATCGAAAGAAACACCGATGGCGACATGAATGTGCCGCTGTGGGGCGGTAAGATGAATCTGCCGGACATGCATGCGGCGCTGGGCCTCAGTCAGCTCGCGCGCTTGGATGCATTCAACCGCAAACGGCGTAAGCTGGCGGAGCGTTATTTGGAACAGTTGCCGGTTCACGATGCATTGCATCCGCCGGAGGGCGGGCCGGGCCACAGTTGGCATATGTTCTGCGTGCGCGTGGACTACGGTGCGCTTGGCACGACACGGGCGGCGTTTCAGCAGGCATTGGCCGATCGCGATATCGGTAGCGGCGTGCATTACCCGGCGATGCATCTGTTCGGTCTGTATCGGAGCCATGGCTATGCGCCGGGTGATTTTCCGCATGCCGAAGCCATCGGCGAACAGACCCTGACCCTGCCACTGTTCCCCGGCATGGCGGTGGAAGATGTCGACAAGGTGTGCGTCGCGCTCGAAGAGGTGCTGAATGACTGAAGATCGCGCTATGCCGGCGCTGGAACTCAGCGTCGTGATCCCGGTGTACAATGAACAGGATGTCTTGCAGGCTTTGTTCGAACGCCTGTATCCGGCGCTGGATGCGCTCGGACGCTCCCATGAGGTGATCTTCGTCGACGATGGCAGTCGCGACCGATCGGCGGCGATGCTGCGCCAGCAGTACCAGCGACGCCCGGATGTCACCCGGGTGATCTTTCTGCGCGCGAACGCCGGCCAGCATGCGGCGCTGATGGCTGGCTTCGAGTACACGCGCGGCAAGACGGTGGTCACGCTGGATGCTGATCTGCAAAATCCCCCGGAAGAGATCGCTCGATTGCTGGAACAGATCGATGCCGGCCATGACTATGTCGGTTCGATACGCCGTCAGCGACAGGACAGTTGGTGGCGCGACAAGGCGTCGAAGTTGATGAACCGGTTGCGCGAGAAGATCACCAGCATCCATATGACCGATCAGGGTTGCATGCTGCGCGCCTACGATCGCGATATCGTGCAAGCGATGCTGGATTCACATGAGGCGCAGACCTTCATCCCGGCGCTGGGCTATCTGTATGCGGCGCGTCCCACGGAGGTGGTCGTAGAGCATGAGGAGCGCGCCGCCGGCGAGTCTAAGTATCCGCTGTACAAGCTGATCCATCTGAATTTCGATCTGATGACCGGTTTCTCGCTGGCGCCGCTGCAAATCTTCTCGGTGGTTGGTTTCTTCATCTCGGCGGTGTCGTTTTTCTTCGTGATCTATCTGGTATTGCGGCGCTTGATCGTCGGGCCGGAGGTCGAGGGCGTGTTCACGCTATTCGCAATCCTGTTCTTCGTTGCCGGTATCATTCTTTTCGGTATCGGTTTGCTCGGCGAATACGTCGGTCGCATCCTGGTGCAGTCGCGTGGCCGGCCGCGCTATCTGGTCGGTTGCGTGCTGAGCCGGGACAGCGAACAGGATTGTCCAGAATGAAGCCAGCGGGCAGGGCGGTGGTATTCGCCTATCACGATGTTGGCGCGCGTTGCCTGTCCATGCTGCTGGCGCATGATGTCGATGTCGCGCTGGTGGTCACGCATCGCGACGATCCCGACGAAAACATCTTCTTCGACAGTGTCGCCGGGCTGGCCGGGTTGGCCGGTATTCCGGTCGTCATGCCAGACGATCCAAAAGCCCCGGCGCTGCTCGATCGCCTGCTTGCCATCGCGCCGGATTGGTTGTTCTCGTTCTACTATCGCCGCCTGCTCGGCCAGGCGATTCTCGATACACCGCGCGCTGGCGCGTTCAACCTGCATGGTTCGCTACTGCCGAAATATCGCGGCCGGGTGCCGATCAACTGGGCGGTCTTACATGGCGAGAGCGAAACCGGCGCGACCCTGCATCGCATGGAACTCAAGCCGGATGCCGGCGCGCTCGTCTCCCAGCGGCGCGTACCCATCCTACCGAACGACACCGCCTACCGGGTATTCGGCAAGGTCGTGGTTGCCGCCGAGCTGGCGTTGGAGCACGCCTTGCCCGGCATCCTGCGGGGCGACATCGAAGAGACACCGCTCGACCTGTCAGCGGGCAGTTACTTTGGCGGCAGGAGACCGGAGGATGGCCGGATTTCATGGCATAATGGCGCGTGGTCGATCCACAACCTGATCCGCGCCGTTGCCCCCCCCTATCCGGGCGCATTCTGTGATGTGTCGGGCGATGCAGGCGAGCAGCGCCTGCAATTGCTCGGCAGCTACTATCGTGGTGAGCCGGCGCGCGGCGACCGGGCGCGTATCTATTGGGAACGGGGTCGCTGCCATGCCGATTGTGTCGACGGCGAGCGCCTGCTGTTGACATCGCTGGCGCTGGACGGCGTGCTGTTGGATGAGGCTGCGTTCCGTGCCCGTTTCGGCGAAGAGATTCCTTTCAACTAGCTTTGGAGCCCGCATGAATATCCTGATCCTTGGTGTCAATGGCTTTATCGGACATCATCTGTCACAACGCATCATCGACACCACAGACTGGAACGTCTACGGCATGGACATGCAGTCCGATCGCCTTTCCGGCCTGCTGGATCACGAGCGCTTCCATTTCTTCGAGGGCGATATCACCATCAACCATGAATGGGTGGAGTATCACATCAAGAAATGCGATGTGCTGCTGCCGCTGGTCGCGATCGCCACGCCGGCGACCTATGTGAAGAATCCGCTGGCGGTGTTCGAGCTGGACTTCGAGGCCAATCTGCCATTGATCCGCGCCTGCGTGAAGCATGGCAAGCGCGTGCTGTTTCCGTCGACTTCCGAGGTCTATGGTATGTGTCGCGACGAGGCCTTTCATCCGTATGAATCCGAGCTGGTGCTGGGTCCGATCACCAAGCCGCGCTGGATCTATTCCTGTTCCAAGCAATTGTTGGATCGGGTGATCGCCGCCTACGGTCAGCAGGCGGGTCTGGAATATACCCTGTTTCGACCGTTCAACTGGATCGGCGAGGGACTGGACAGCCTGCATACCGCGAAGGAGGGCAGCTCGCGCGTGGTCACCCAGTTTCTTGGCCATATCGCCCGTGGCGAGCCGATTCAACTGGTCGACGGTGGCATGCAGCGGCGTAGTTTCACCGATGTCTCCGATGGAATCACGGCATTGATGAAGATCATCGAGAACAAGGGGGGGCGGGCTTCGGGCAGCATCTACAATATTGGTAACCCAGCGAACGATCTGTCCATCCGTGAACTCGCCGAGCTGATGCTGGAGATTGCCCGCGAGTTTCCGGAATACCAGCCCGGCGCGGCCAGGACCACCATTGTCGAGACCTCTTCCGGCAAATACTATGGCGAGGGCTATCAGGATATCCAGACGCGCGTGCCATGGATAGAGAATACCAAGGCGGACCTGGACTGGTCGCCCCGGGTCGATGTGAAGAATGCGCTGCGCGGGATCTTCGATGCCTACCGCGACCAAGTCGCCGAGGCGCGCGCTTTGCTCGACAGCTGATGCGTATCGGTCTGAAGGTCGATGTCGACACCCTGCGTGGTACGCGCGAGGGCGTGCCGGCGCTGTTGCGCCTGTTCGACGAATACGACGTCAAGGCGACTTTTCTGTTCAGCCTGGGGCCGGATCATACCGGCCGCGCGCTGAAGCGGGTGTTCCGGCCGGGGTTTCTGAGCAAGGTCAGCCGCACCTCGGTGACCAGTCATTATGGTATCAAGACCCTGCTGTATGGCACCTTGCTGCCTGGTCCGAACATCGCGAAACACGCTGGCGACATCATGCGCGCGGCGCGCGACGCCGGCCACGAGGTCGGCATCCATTGCCACGACCATATCAAATGGCAGGACTATGTTGCGTGTCAGGATGCCGACTGGACCCGGCGCGAATTCGTCAAGGCAGTCGAGGCGTTCGAGCAGGTCTTCGACGAGGCGCCGCGCACCCACGGCGCGGCTGGCTGGCAGATCAACCCGCACGTCCTGACGCTAGAGGAAGAGTTTGGCCTGGACTATGCCAGCGATGGGCGCGGCAAGACGCCATTCTATCCAGTGTTGCAAGGCGTGCGCGCGCGCGTGCCGCAGATTCCGACCACCTTGCCGACCCTGGATGAGCTGATCGGTATTGGCGACATCAGCGAGGACAATGTGCATGAATATGTCTTCGTCGAGAGTCAAAAGCCGTTGCCGTTTCACGTCTATACCTTGCATGCTGAGTTGGAAGGCATGAAGCTGTTGCCGGTGATGGAGAAGCTGTTGGTGATGTGGAAAGGCTCGCAGCGTGAACTCGGCAGCGTGCGCGATATCCATGATCAACTGCCGCTGGACGAACTGGCCGTTCACGAACTTGGTTGGGGTGAGTTGCCCGGCCGTTCCGGCCATTTGATCATGCAGGGCAGACTGCTGGTGAGAAATCTCGATGCGGAAGCGAATCAAGAATAAGGAGCTGCGTGACACCGTCTATTCCGCGCCATCCAGGATTCATGGCACTGGCTTGTTCGCCGCGCGGCGCATAGAGAGAGGCGAGTACATTGGCACCTATGGCGGCCCATCGGCGAAGCGCGATGGCACCTATGTACTCTGGGTGTACAACGAGGATGGCACGGTCGCCGAGGCGCGCAGCGGCCGTAATCTGCTGCGTTACCTGAACCACGCCAAGCCCGGCAACGCCGAGTTCGATGGTTTCGATCTGTATGCAACCAAGGTGATTCGCAAGGACAGGGAGATTACATTTGATTATGATGGTGACTAGCCCGGATTTCTCACCCGTTCACGACTGCGACCGCCCAATGCGGCGCGCTGAGCTGCTCAACGTAGTGTCGACTACGCCTGCGTGGCCCTCGGTCGCGAATGCCAGCCATCACACCACCTTGAGCGGCCTCGCTCGCGACCCGGTGAGAAATCCGGGCTAGGAGTCTGTCGGACTTAGCAGGATGTTGAAAAAGTCCTTCCACGAACTTTTTCAACGACGGAACCGTAAAATGCGATTTCCCGGTTCCTTCATTTTCAATGACTTGCAGTCATCGAAAATGGCGGGTTAATCGTGGCGCGGGGATACGCCATCGTTAGTGACATTCGATGTAAGTTATTGTCCATAAATAGGTTATGCGCAATATTGCCGATGGACGAGGGCGCGCAATCAACAGATCAGGATGGCCTGTTTGATTACCGGGTCGAAACGACGTCTCTGTAACGAGTCAGCTCACTACTGAAATTTGCCTTTCGGGGATGAGCTGATGCCTTGCTTCAGGCAAATGCGCCTTGTGACTCTACATCGAATGCCTTCAGCATGGTGCTGAAACTCCGGTTGTTGCTACCAACCAACAACGCTTCGAAGATCTCACGTTCCGTCCAGCCTGTCTGTTTCAAGCTTTCCAGTGAGGTCCTCGTTTGATATGCCGGGTCGTTCAATGTCGCCAGCACATGCTTCAGCAAGGTTTTTTCTCTATCGTTCAACGGTGCCATGTCAGGGTTGTCGCGCGCCGCGTGAACGGCCCCGATATCGACGCCGAGGTTACCCAGGATTGCCTCGTTGAAATCGATGCAGAAATTGCACTCGCTTTTCGACGCCACCAAGTAACGCACCATGGCAAGAAATTCCTGCCGGAAACTCGGATGCGCCATGAAGTACCCTACGTTGCCAAGAAACGCTTCGAGCAATGGCGGACTGACGCTGTACAGTTTGAGTCCGTCGGGAACGAAGCCCATGCGCTCCTCGACGGCCGCGAGCATGGCGTCGACCTGGGTTTGTTCGTCGCGGCTCAGGGTTGATGTGATCAATGCGGATTGTGTCATCGTCTTCTCCTTTGAATAAATTACAGACCGGTCGGTCTATATTATGGTTAAAAACTCCATCTGTTAGCGTGAGAGCATGCAGTCGGTTGTCCGGGGTCCGTCCGTGGGAACGCCGCGAATGCGTCCGGGTAGACTGATTTGGCCTCGCTATCACCCACTGGGAGTGTGGGAATGCGGGAAGTGCTGGAGGCATTTCCAGTGTCCTGGCTCGGACATCCCGTGGCCGAGTCACAGACAACATTCATGACGGGGGAGGTGCTGTGTTCGTCATGGGGATTAGATGGGTCTTCAAAAACTGAATCGCTTGCCCAAGCGCTTTCGGTTCTTGCCTGGCCTTGTCGAGCAGCAGTGCGCCCTCGATCAGACTGAGAATGGCTTCGGCTTCGTCGTCCGCTTCCAGGTGTTTGTCGATTTCCCCGCGCTGCATGGCTTCCTCCAGTAGTCCGCTGAAAAGCCGGCGGTAGCGCGAAAAACATCATTGAGTTTCTTGCGCGCCAAGCGGCTATCGGTGCTCAGTTCCAGGGTGAAATTACCAAAGAGACAGCCACATATGTGTCCTTGTGTATACTGCGCCTTATGTCTTGTCAGGATCACGTCCAATATCGTGAACAAGCGTTCCAATGGCCCTGTCCGCTTGCTCGACAATGCACTCCGCATCTCGGCCTGGACCTTGTCGAAGTGCCACTCGATCACCTCTACCGCAAGCTGCTCCTTGCTTTTGACGTAGTAATAAAAGTTGTTCTTGGTAACACCCGCCGCGCCGATGGTGGCATCCAGACCGGTGGCGTTGTAGCCACGCAGGTAGAACAGTTCATCGGCGGTGCGAAGAATCTTCTCCCGGGTGGCTGCGGCTTTGGCGGAGAGTGCGTTCATCATTAAACAGACCGGTCAGTATAAATTAGATTCAGGCATTCGAGTCGTGGCTTGTCAAGACTTGCTTCGATGCATGGGATTGCAATTCGTGTCGCGCAGAATGGCTCGGTGTGGCGAGGTCTGGCAGGGTGATTAGCGTGAAAGTGCGAGGTCGGTTGCCAGTGATTCGTCCGTGGGAATGCCGTGAATACGTCCGTGTAGGCTTGGCCTCGGTATAATCCATGGGGAAGTGGGGAATGCTGGAGATGGCGGGAGCATTTTCAGTGCCTCGGCTTGCACATCCCACGGCCAAATCACGGGCAGTCTTTCATGGCAGTGGAGATGTTTCCTCATCGTGAAAGTGGATCAGTATCTCCCGGTTCTATCGTAGGATACTCTCGTTCCAGCCATGCCGATAAGTTATTAGGCGCGGCGATCATCCCTTCCGCTCCCCACTCTCCGGGCCTGTCTTCTTCGCCGATATAGCCGAACAATGCGACCAGAGCTGGCATGCCGGCGTTGTGCGCGGCTTGGATATCGCGCTCGGCGTCGCCGATATACAGGGTTTCACGAGGTTCGGAGCCAAGTTGCCGACAGGCAGTCAGCATCGGCAAGGGATGTGGCTTGCGCTCGGCGGTGGTGTCGCTGCTGATGATGCTGGCGGCGCGCCTGTCCAGTTTCATCGCGGCAAGTAATGGGTTGGTCAACCAAGCGGGTTTGTTGGTGACGATGCCCCAGGGGATGGCGCGTTGCTCCAGTTCGTCGAGTACCTCGGCCATGCCGGGGAAAAGCCGGGTTTGGCGGCAGATGTTGTCTTGGTAGATGCGCAAAAATGTCTGGCGCAGCGGTTCAAAATCGGGGTTATCTGATTCGATGCCGAAGCCGAGGTGGATCAAGGCGATGCCGCCATGCGATACCGCGGGGCGGATGGTCTCGAAGGGTAGCGGTTTGCGGCCGTTCAGATGCAATGTCTCGTTCAATGCCCAGGCCAGGTCGGGGGCCGTGTCGGCGAGGGTGCCGTCCAGATCGAACAGCACGCCCTGAATGCGTGTCATGCTTTTTCGGTACAGGATAGGTAGTTCACAGAGACATCGCGCGGGTCGAGCTTATAGGTGTCCGTCAATGGGTTGTAGGTCATGCCGCTCAGATCCCGGGTCGTCAGCCCGGCGCGGCGCGCCCAGGCGTCGAGTTCGGACGGACGGATGAAACGCGCGTATTCATGCGTGCCGCGTGGCAGCAGGCCGAGTACGTATTCGGCACCGATGATCGCGTACAGGTAGGATTTCGGATTCCGGTTCAGGGTCGAGAAGAGTACCTTGCCGCCGGGCTTGACCAGTGTCGCACAGGCGCGAATGACCGATTCCGGGTCAGGCACATGTTCCAGCATTTCCATGCAGGTGACGACATCGAAGCTGCCGGGCCGTTCCTCCGCCAGCGTTTCGACCGGTTGCTGGTGGTAGTCTACCTCCCGTCCACTTTCGAGCAGATGCAGTCGGGCGACGCGGATATTCGCCTCGCCCATGTCGATGCCGGTGACATGCGCGCCGCGCGCGGCCATGCTCTCGGCGAGTATCCCGCCGCCGCAGCCGACATCTAGCACTTGTTTGTCTTCGAGCCTCGCATGGCTATCGATAAAGTCGAGGCGTAGCGGGTTGATCTCGTGTAACGGCTTGAATTCGCTGTGTGGGTCCCACCAACGAGAGGCGAGAGCTTCGAATTTGCCGATCTCGGCGGGATCGACATTGGCGGCGGTTTCGGACATCGCGAGCATCCTGAATAGGGGCGTGGCGCCATTATATAGCCGTCGTTCGCGATGAGGTACAATAGCGCGCATTTATCCGATGCAAACAAGGTAAACGATGGACAAAATCAAGGTGGACAACCCGGTCGTCGAACTCGACGGCGACGAGATGACGCGCATCATCTGGCACTTCATCAAGGAGAAACTGATTCTCCCGTATGTGGATCTGGACATTCGCTATTTCGATCTGAGCATTCAGAAACGCGATGAAAGCGACGACCAGATAACCCTCGACGCGGCCAACGCGATCAAGGAGGTCGGCGTCGGTATCAAGTGCGCGACCATCACGCCGGACGAGGCGCGGGTCGAAGAATTCGGCCTGAAGAAGATGTGGCGCAGCCCGAATGGCACTATCCGCAATATCCTGGGCGGCACGGTGTTCCGCGAGCCAATCATCTGCAAGAATATTCCACGTTATGTCGGTGGTTGGACGAATCCCATAGTGATCGGTCGTCACGCCTTCGGCGACCAGTATCGCGCGACCGATTTCACGGTGCCCGGCGCGGGCCGTCTGATGATGAAGTTCGAGCCGGCCGATGGTGGCGAGGCGATAGAACACGAGGTCTTCGAGTTCCCCGAGGCCGGCGTCGCGATGGGCATGTACAACCTCGATGAATCCATCCGTGGCTTTGCGCGCTCGTGCATGCATTTTGCCCTGGCGCGTAAGTGGCCGCTGTACCTGTCTACCAAGAATACTATTCTCAAGGTCTACGATGGTCGCTTCAAGGATCTGTTCCAAGAGGTCTACGAGGCCGAATTCAAGACCGACTATGAAGTCGCCGGTATCTGGTATGAACACCGCCTGATCGACGACATGGTCGCCTTTGCGATCAAGACCAGCGGTAAGTTCGTCTGGGCATGTAAGAACTACGATGGTGATGTGCAGTCCGACGTGGTCGCGCAGGGCTTTGGCTCGCTCGGATTGATGACCTCTGTGCTGCTGACGCCGGATGGCAAGGTTGCCGAGGCCGAGGCCGCGCATGGCACCGTCACGCGCCATTACCGTCAGCATCAGCAGGGTAAGAAGACCTCAACCAACCCGATTGCATCGATCTTTGCCTGGACGCGTGGCCTGCTGCATCGTGCCAAGTTGGACGGCAACGATGCGCTGAAGGCTTTTGTGGAAACCTTGGAAAAGGTCTGCGTGGATACCGTCGAAGCCGGCTATATGACCAAGGATCTGGCCCTGTTGGTCGGCGATGACACGCCGTTCATGACCACAGAGGAATTCCTCGCCAAGCTCGATGAAGGCTTGCAAGCCCGGATGGCTGGCTGAGTCTTCGACGTGCTGAATCCGCTCGGCGCACTGTTGCGCGATGCCGGCCGGCAACTGCTGTTGCCGCGCCTGAATCGCGTGTCGCGTGACTACAAGGCCGATGGTAGCCTCGTCACCGGGGCTGATCTCGCCCTGCAGGATCATCTGTTGCGTGAGCTGAATCATCGTTGGCCTGACATCTCGCTATTGTCCGAGGAGATGTCGGAGGCCGAACGCAGGCGAGCATTGGACAATGCCGCGCATGGTGTCTGGGTGTTGGATCCACTCGATGGCACGACCAACTTCGCCAGCGGCATCCCGTATTTCTGTATCTCGGTGGCGCTGATACGCCACAGAGAACTGGAGCTGGGTGTCGTCTATGATCCGAATCGTGACGAACTCTTTACCGCCGAGCGGGGGCGGGGCGCCGAGCTGAACGGTGAGTCGTTGTGCTTGATACCCTCCGATCTGGCATTGCGTCAGGTGGCGGCGATCGTCGATCTCAAACGCCTGCCGAGCGCGATGGCGACACATTTGGCCACTGCTCCACCTTATTGTTCGCAACGCAGTTTCGGTTCGGTTGCGCTGGACTGGTGCTGGCTGGCGGCTGGGCGCGGGCAGTTGTATCTGCATGGCGGCATGAACCTCTGGGACTATGCGGCAGGTCTGCTGATCTTCCAGGAATCCGGCGGTCACGCCAGTACCCTGGATGGCGAAGCGGTATTTCTTCCGCGACTTGAGAAGCGCTCCGCCGTGGCCGCCGTGGACCGACACCTGTTTGATGCTTGGCGGCGGGGATTGGCCGAATACCATCAAGGCGCCTGATCATGCTCGACACAGGCAGTTTTCAGCGACTTACGTGATCATGCTAGAATATTAGACTTTTAAAATATACGGGAGAGAGTCCGTGGCAGTGGTTGAGTTGAATAAAAATACCTTTGAAGATGCGGTGAAGGACAACAGTTTTGTCATCGTCGATTTCTGGGCGCCCTGGTGCGGCCCATGCCGCAGCTTCGCGCCGACCTACGAAAAGGTTTCGGAAGAGTTCCCGGACATCGTGTTCGCCAAGGTCAATACAGAGGATGAACAAGAGATTGCGGCGCATTTCAGTATCCGCTCCATCCCCACATTGATGGTTTTTCGCGACAATATCATCATTTACAGCGAAGCCGGCGCGCTGCCGGAGGCCGCGTTCCGTGAGCTGGTCTCCAAGGCTGGTGAGCTGGACATGGATGAGGTGCGCAAGCAGGTCGAAGAACAACAATGATCACCGTGGGGTCGTCGTCGGCCAATGTTTGGCTGGCGATGCCCTCTTGTTGTAGGCTGTGCTGTTCCCGTATATTCAAGCAGTACGGATATATGCGTGAAAGCACGTAATCCGTTGCCTGTGATTCGTTCGTGGGAATATCGTGAATACCTCCCTGTAGGCTTGATTTTGGCATAACCCATGGGGAGGCTGGAAATGCAGAGGGCATTTCCAGCGTCTTTCCTTGGACATCCCGCAGCCGAACCCCAGGTAACCTTTATGACGATGGAGTGCGCTCCTATCATGAAAGTTAGTCGCTCCCAACTTGGCATCGGCTATTTAGCTCCTGTTTTTATTCGATTTCAGTAATTTTTGTAACGATTTATCTTGCGACAAGGGAGCGATAGCCGAACCGAATTATCTTTAATCAGTAAGTATTGCCCAAGGACGTGGGCTGGCGGTGGAATCGCCACGTCCGGGGAAGGTGGATTATGAAAAAACAGAACGACGTTGGAGACGTGGAAAACAGCGCACAAACGTCATCGTACGACCCTTTGTTGGAGGAGCGGAGTGATACTCCGCGTCGGGGGCGTCCGATTTCGATCGAGGTGCTGAAGAGGAAACTCGCGGAGGCCGAGCAACGCGCTGTGATCGAGCGAGACAAGCGAAGGACGCAGGTGGCGCAAGCGCGTGACAAAGCCGCGCGTGCTGTCGCCGAGAAAATGGTGATGCGTGGCGAGTTGGCCGAGATCCGGCGAGAGCTGGCGGCGATTACCCGGCAATGGGCGGCAGAGAAAAAGGAAGCCGCGCGCGCTGCCAAGAAGGAAGCTGCCTGGGAGATTGCGCTAGAACGGTTTCGTCGCCGCTGGGACAAGGAATACCAGGAAAAAGAAGCGCGCGCGCACAAGCGGGGACCTGGTCGGCCAAGGAAACGTGGGCGTCCGAAAGGTTCGCGGAACAAGCCGAAGACATCTTCGGACTGAATCTTCCGTTCCATTCCCGATGCGGGTGGCCGGTTCTGTCCCGTGCCAAGGCAATAGCCAGATCGGAGCGGCATGAATCCCTGGGTTGCCGGTCCGGTGGACTCCGAACAACCCTGTATCGAGGAGTGGAATGCGACAAGGCTATCCCTGGCTAGACCCGGACATCCTGTCCGGTCGGCCCAACGTGGGCGCGATGCTGGACCTCTGCGAGGAGAACTACGCCTGCCTGCTGCGCCTGATTCCCGGACTCCGGCGGTTGCGGGTCGGTGAGCAGGCCTGGATTGAGAAGAACGCGCTACTCTATGTGTTGGTTCAGGAGCAGACTCCCTATACCACCACGATACGCCTGACCTATCTATTTGCATCCAGCGATTCGGCACGTTCTTCTCCAATGGGAGCTGACCCCGATGCCCGTATCCGCCTCTATCACGATGCGCGTCAGATCGAGGTGCTGGGCCTGGAACAGAATGCCTTGCCGATTCGCGCGGGCTATCAAGCCCCTTCATTACTGATCAAGTGGCGACTCAACCTGTTTCTTTCCAAATGGCTGGGTTACTGTTGGCGGCAAGGCTATTGTTTCGACACGGCCTGTTTTGGCGAACTCGACGAGAATTGCATGGGTTGACAGCGGCGAGCCAGGAACCCAATGGCGCGCATGCGATAATCCGACGTTCGATTAGCGTGAAGGTATGTGGTCGGTTGCCTGTGATCCGTCGGCGGAATGCCGTGAATACGTTCCTGTGGGCTTGGCCTCGGCATAACCTACGGGGAAGCGGGTCATGCTGGAAACGTCGGGAGCATTGCCAGTGTCCTGCGTCCGATATTCCTCGGTCGAACCACAGGCAACCCTTGGCAGGGGTGTTTCAGCCCCCATCGTGGAAGTTAGGGGATCTCGAAAAATCGAGATTCCCGTTAGCCGTAACTGGCTTCCGGTCACCCCTTATCAAGTAATGTAATCAGAATGGAACAGCACATAGAAAATTTGCATTTTACAGTGTAAGTATTTGCTTATATATTGAATGTCGGAAAGCGAGAGCAGTTTCACCAAGGGCTTTCTAACAGGATGTTGAAAAAGTCCTTCCATGGACTTTTTCAACGACGGAACCGGAAAATGCGATTTCCCGGTTCCTTCATTTTCAATGACTTGTAGTCATCGAAAATGGCGGGACATCCCTGTATCGCACACAGGCTGTTGAGAAATGCCATTTTTCAATAGCCTGCTAAAGCGTGTTTCATAACGAAGACCGATATTGAGGAGAATCAACAATGAAGACGATCGTAAAAGCTGCGGTTACTGCCGTTATCCTGGGTGCGTCGGTTTCCGCCAATGCATGGTGGGGACCGTGGAATGATGGCGGTTATGGCAACGGCTACAACAATGGTTGGGGGCGTGGCTGGGGTGATGGCAGCGGTGATGTCGACGGCTCGTTCAACATGAGTTTCAGTGGACACGGTCGCGGCAACGCCTATGGTTCGGGTTATGGCTACAATGGCTGGAATGGATATAACGGCTATGGCTACTATCCATATGCTCCTTATGGCTACGGCTACGGCTATCCGCCAGTACCACCAGTTGCCCCGGTGGCGCCCGTTGCTCCGCCGGCGCCTGCTGCCGCACCTGCCGCACCTGCCGCACCTGCCGCACAGTAAGGCCAAGGCTTGACAGATAGGATATGGCGCACAGGGACGTGCCTGAACGAATTCAAGAGGGTGTGATCATGAAGAAACTTGCAATTGTCGTAGCCTTGGCCGCGTTGGGGAGTGTAAATACCGCCAACGCGTGGTGGGGTAATGATGGCTGGGGTAACAACGGCTGGGGTAACGGTTGGGGTGATGGTGCCTTGGATGGCTCCATGAGCTTCAGCTTCAGTGGTCGCGCCCATGGCAATGCCTATGGCTCTGGTTATAATGGCTGGGATGGGTATGGCTACGATGCGCCTTACTGGGGTTATGCGCCATATCCCTATGTGATGGCTCCCGTGGTGGCTCCGGCTGTTGCCACGCCACAATTGACGGAAGAGCAGAAAGATACGCTTCAGGAGCAGGCTAAGGCTTACCAGGAGGCGCAAGCGAAGGCCTACCAGGCAGCCGTCGAAGCGCAGCGCAAGATGGCAGAGCAGATGACATTGGCGGCGCCTGTCGTCCGCGCGCCGGTAGCGCCGCAATTCACGCCACCTGTGATGCCACAGCCCCCGGCAATGCCAAGGTTCACGCCACCTCCGATGCTGGACTTCGCGCGGATGGCGCCGCCGACTCCTCCGGAGATGCCGGATTTTTCAGCGGAGATGGCCAAGGCCCAGGCAGAACGTGATGCCATGTTGAAGGACATGCAGGCGCGCCAAGCCAAGGCAATGGCGGAGATGGAAGCACGCCGCGCAGAAATGGAGAAGAAAATGGAAGCCGCGCGCAAGGCGGCGTTCGAGCAACGGACCGTCTCTGCCGACGCAAACGGAAATTGCAGCAGTTGAATCTGTAGTCCCACGAAAAAGCGCGTGGCTGTTCGGTTACGCGCTTTTTTGTCTGCGGTTTCCGATGGCAGGGTTCACCGTCGTCGCGCGATCTCCTTGCCGCGTGGGGCGGTTTTCCACCAGTTTTCGTGCGGACTCTCCTGAGTGGAGGTTTCGTGATCCACATAGCGTCTGTTGCCCCGCGCATCGGGTTTCAGAAAGCCCCAAGGCTTGACCTTCGCGCCATGCGCAAACAGTGTCCAGGCTTCGGGTGTGTCGGCCGGCAGAACGATGCGGTGAAAATCCTCGCCACGAATCAGGTTGAGTTGCCCCGGTTTCAGATGGTGGGTGACGATCCTGTCGTCGTCCAGGCGCAGTTCCTGATATCCGCCCGACAGGATGATTCCCAGCGCGCGCTTCCACGGGTGATCGTGCAGGCCACGATCTGGGTCGCTGGCGAGAAAGCGATGGATGTAGACACCGCCGCCACCCGGCAGGCGGAACAGGTGATAGCGTTCCAGATAGGGTTGACCATCGTTGCCATCGATGATGCGGCAGCGTAGCCGGCCGCTCAGGCGGCGGAGCAGGCGGGCGATCAGGGATTTTTTCTGCATGGGCGTGGATTCTAGCCCAGATTTCTCACCCGTTCACTACTGCGACCGCCCAATGCGGCGCGCTGACTGGCGTTCACTCGGTCGGGCTGCTCAACATAGTGTCGACTACGCCTGCGCGGCCCTCGGTCGCGAACGCCAGCCATCACACCACCTTGAGCGGCCTCGCTACGCGACCCGGTGAGAAATCCGGGCTAGCAGGTCGTTGAAAAATGGCATTTTTCAACGACCTGTGTGCGCTTCAGGGATGTACCGCCATTTTCGATGACTACAAGTCATTGAAAATGAAGGAACCGGGAAATCGCATTTTCCGGTTCCGTTGTTGAAAAAGGCCATGAATACGTCCGCGTCGGCATTTCCAGCGCCCTGTGTCGGATATCGCGCAGCCGAGCCACGGGCGACTTTCACGGTGGCGGAGGTATTGTCCGCCTCACGAGACTTAGGCATGCGTCTCTCCATTTCTACTGAGTATTGGCGGATACTTCAGTTATCATACGGGCCGGATGGCTCATATCCTGAGTCTGCAACAGAGGTTTTTCCCATTGGCTGAGTTTTCCGTCGGCAGTCTGGCGCTGTACAAGGTGCGTCCGGCGCGCGTGGTCGCGATCAGCGACAAGATCGAGATCGAACTGAAGGGCGGCAAGAGCAAGCGCGTGCGCGACAAGGATGTGCGGCTTCTACACCCTGGGCCCTGCCCGGCGCTGTCCGATCTGAAGGCGCGCCAGGCCGATATCGAGGAGAGTTGGGAATTGCTCGATGGCGAACAGGTGGGGCTGGCCGATCTGGCCGAACTGATCTTTGGTGAGTACACTCCGGCAACTGCGTGGTCGACTTGGCAGTATGTTGCCGATGGCTTGTATTTCGAGGGGACTCCGGAGCGTATCGTTGCCCGTCCGGCCGAGCGGATTGCCGCCGATCGCGAGGCGCGCGAGCGTAAACAGTTGGCCAAGCAGGCTTGGGACGAGATGATGGCCCGCTTGAAAACCGGTCGGATGGCGGACGCGGATCGCAAGGCGCTGGCTGAGGTCGAACGCGTCGCGCTGAATGCCGCGACCAGCAGCCGGATCATGGAGGCGCTGGGGCAGAGTGTGTCGGCGGAGCAGGCGCATGCCTTGTTGATCCGTATCGGTTACTGGCCGCTGGAATTCAACCCGCATCCGTTGCGTTTTGGCCTGGAGATGTCGGAGCCGGATCTGCCGGTGCCGGATCTGCCGGATGAATCACGGCGTGATCTGACCCATCTCGATGCCTGGGCGATCGACGATGAAGGCAATACCGATCCGGACGATGCGATCAGCATCGACGGCGATCGCCTGTGGGTGCATGTCGCCGATGTCGCAGCGTTGGTCCCGCCGGACAGCGAGTTGGATCGCGAGGCGCGCGCGCGCGCCGCCAATCAATACCTGCCCGAGATCACCGTGCACATGCTGCCGGAGGCGATCACCGAACAACTCGGTATCGGTCTGAGGGAGGTCTCGCCGGCTTTGTCCATCGGCTTTCACATCGATGAGGATGGCTCGCTCAGCGATATCGAGATCACCCCGTCGCGGGTTCGTGCCAGCCGTATCAGCTATCAGCAGGCCGATCGCCGTCTCGAAGAGGACGTGTTTGCCGCGATCCGGCGGTTGACCGATCGCTATCGTGAGCGTCGCAAGCGTCAGGGCGCGGCGCGTATCGACCTGCCCGAGGTCAGCGTGCGGGTTGTCGATGGCGAGGTGGTTGTCAAGCCGCTGCCGCGCATCGCCTCGCGGGACATGGTCACTGATGCGATGTTGGCGGCTGGCGAGGCGGCGGCGCGTTTCGCGCTGGCGCATGATATCCCGGTAGCCTTCGCCACCCAGCCGCCGCCGACGAGCGAGGTGTTGCCGGAGAACAATCTGCCGGCGATGTATGCTTTTCGGCGTAACTTCAAGCCGAGCCGCTCGCAGACGCAGCCCGAGCCGCATGCCGGGCTTGGTCTGGAGGTCTATAGCCGCACCACCAGTCCGTTGCGCCGCTATCTGGATCTGGTCACCCACCAGCAGTTGCGCGCCTTTCTGAAAGGCGAGACGCCGTTGAATCTTGCGCAACTGACTGAGCGTATCGGCGCCGCGGAGGCGGTCAGCGGCCTGATCCGCAAGGCCGAACGCTTGTCGAATACGCACTGGAAGCTGATCAAATTGCATCGCGATCCGGCATGGCGGGGCGATGCCGTTGTCGTCGAACTCAATGACAAACGCGCGACCCTGCTGGTGCCGACGCTCGCATTGGAGGCGCGATTGCGCACGCAGAAGCCTGTGTCAACCGGTGAGGAACTGACAGTGAAGTGCCGCGAGGCGGATATTCCCGGTTTGGCGGCAAGGTTACAGATCGTTTCATGATGGCTCGTCTCCCCTGCATGAACGAACATCCGGTCCGTCGCGCCGCTGCCTCACATTCCACGCGACCGGGCTGAGACAATGGGCGTCATCCAGCCATTGCCGTCTCGATTGGTCAACCAGATCGCCGCTGGCGAGGTGGTAGAGCGGCCGGCCTCGGTGGCCAAGGAACTGATCGAGAACAGCATCGATGCTGGCGCCACGCGGATCGATGTCGAGGTTGCGCAAGGCGGCGTCAAACTACTGCGCATCCGTGACAACGGGCGCGGCATCGGACGCGATGATCTGGCATTGGCGTTGGCGCGTCACGCGACCAGCAAGCTGCGCAGCCTCGAGGAACTGGAGTGCGTCGACAGCATGGGCTTTCGTGGCGAGGCGCTGCCGTCAATCGCCTCGGTCTCGCGTCTGACCATCAGCAGTCGCCTTGCTGACGAGGATGAAGCTTGGTTGATCCATGGCGAAACCCTGGAGATAGAACCGGCAGCCCAGCCGTCTGGCACCACCGTCGAGGTGCGCGATCTGTTCTATAACACACCGGCGCGACGCAAGTTTCTGCGCACCGAGAAGACCGAGTTCTCGCATCTGGAGCAAGTGGCGCGGCGCATGGCGTTGGCGCGACCGGATATCGGTTTCTCGCTGACACACAACGGCCGCCAAGTGTTCAACCTGACACCCGTCGACGACGTGGAGCAGCAGCCGAAACGGCTCGCGGCAGTACTCGGCAAGGCCTTCGTCGAGTCCGCCATCCCCTTTACGCGCGAGGCGGCCGGTCTGCGTTTGTATGGTTGGGTGGCAAAGCCAACCTTCTCGCGCTCGCAGGCCGATATGCAGTACTTCTATGTCAATCGTCGTTTGATCCGCGATAAGCTGGTCAGCCATGCGGTTCGCCAGGGTTATCAGGACGTGCTCTATCACGGTCGTCATCCGGCCTATGTACTCTACCTGGAGATCGACCCAGCGCTGGTCGATGTCAATGTACATCCGGCCAAGCACGAAGTGCGCTTTCGCGAATCGCGCATGGTGCATGACATAGTGTTCCGCTCACTGCACCATGCGTTGGCTGAGGCGAAGGCGGGCATGGAGAATCCGGCCGTCGATGCCGCGCCGGCCGAGGCTTCGACGCCGCCTCCGGCATTTGGCGCTTCATTGGACGATGCGCCTCGGCAACAGCCGATGCGTTTTCCGGTACGCGAGAACCACGCGGGCTACAACCAAGCGTTTCAGCAGTATGCGGCGCCGCTGGCTGGCGCGCCTTCCTCAGTGTCGCCGGATGGCCGCGCGCCGGCCGAACGCGTGACGGAAACTATCCCGCCACTTGGCTTCGCGCTGGCGCAACTGCATGGCGTATATATCCTTGCGCAAAATGCCGAGGGTCTGGTGATTGTCGATATGCATGCCGCGCACGAGCGCGTCACCTACGAAGGCTTCAAGCGCGCCTGGGAGGCGGATGGCATCAAATCCCAGCCGCTGTTGGTTCCGGTCAGCCTCGCGGTCAGCCCGCGCGAGGCCGATCTGGCCGAAGCGCACGCCGAGGTATTCGGTCGGCTGGGCATGGAGATCGCGCGCCTGGGCGAGGAAACCCTGGTGGTGCGCGCCTTGCCGGCGTTGCTACGTCACGCCGATGCGGAAAGACTGTTGCGCGATCTGTTGTCCGATCTGGCTGTTCATGGGCGTAGTGAGCGGCTGCGCGAGGAGATCAACCAGATACTCTCGACCATGGCTTGCCACGGCTCGGTGCGCGCCAATCGTAGTCTGAACATCGATGAGATGAACGCCCTGCTACGGGATATGGAAGCAACCGAGCGCAGCGGTCAATGCAATCACGGCCGTCCGACCTGGACCCGGCTCGGCCTGAGCGAGCTGGATAAGCTGTTTTTACGCGGCCAATGAGTAGACGTAACCTGCATCCACTGGCGTTGGCGGTGTTGCTGGAACGGGATGTCGCGCGGAAATGTCATCTTGTCGCCGAGCTGCGGCGTGCGTGGCATGCTGGAGAATTAGTCAGTGAGTCGGCCAAAGCGCCGGACATCACCACACCCGGCCGTCCCGCCTTGCCGGAGTTGGTCAACCCCCGTCAACTGCCGCGTCGGCGTCTTGGCAGCGAGGCGGGACGCCTGTCGATGATCCATGCGATCGCGCATATCGAATTCAATGCCATCAATCTTGCGGTCGACGCAGTAACTCGATATCCCGGCATGCCGTCCGGGTTTTACACGGACTGGATCGACGTGGCCGCCGACGAGGCGCGGCATTTCGAACTGTTGCGGGCGCGGCTGGCCGAGGCGGGGGCCGTCTATGGTGACTTTCCCGCGCATGACGGACTCTGGGACATGGCGCTGCGCACGCGTCATGATCCACTCGCGCGCATGGCGTTGGTGCCTCGGGTCATGGAAGCACGCGGCCTGGATGTCACGCCAGGAATCATGCGTAAGTTCAGCGGTATCGGCGACCATGCCACGGTAGCGGTGTTGGAGCTCATTCTGCGCGAGGAGGTCGCTCATGTCGAGGCTGGTCGCGTTGGCTTCGCCATCTATGCCGGCAGCGTGGTCTGGAACCGGAAGCGACCTATTTCAGTCTGTTACGTGAATACCTGCGCGGCGAAATCCGCTGTCCGCTGCATCATGCCGCGAGGCGCGAGGCCGGGTTTAGCGAAAATGAGTTGAAGAAGCTAGAAGAGCTATGCGTAAAGCACTGACTTTTATATTTTTTATCGTTTTCTATCCGCAAAATCTCTGGGCGGTGAAGGCCGATGTGCTGGCGTATCGCGTGCAGGAATCCGGCAGTGAACCCTACACCTCGCGTTTCCTGGTCACGCCGCGCTGGCTGCGCCTCGATCAAGGCGAGGGTACCGATGGCTATCTGCTCTACGACCGCGAAAAGCAGATTATCCACGATGTGTCGGACGCGGACAGAACGGTTCTGGAGATCGACGCGCCCGCTGGGCGACGCGGTGGCCAGCCGGCCGGACTTCGATTGAGCGTAACACCGGTTGCCGAACCGGGCGGTCCGTCGATTCGAGGGATCAAGCCACGACATTATCGCTTGCGCGTAAACGGAAAGGATTGCCAGGAGATCGTTGTGTTGCCCGATGCGATGTCGAATGCGGTTGGCGCATGGCGGGAGTTTTCATCCCGCCTGGCCGATCAGCAATGGACGACATTGGCCAACATGCCCGCGGGCAGCCAAAGCGAATGCGACCTGGTGACGCATGTGTATGCGCCGAATCGGGGCTTAAGTCTGGGCTTGCCGGTGTATTGGCATATCCCGGACAAGGACCGCGCGTTGCAGAACTACGCCAGCGGTCGCCACGTGGCCGATGCGCTGTTCACGCTGCCCAAGGGTTATCGACGTATCGGCTTGCCGACCGCTGGGGAGCGTCATCCCAGCCGAAAGGATACTTCGATCCAGGGTGACAGTCGCCCATGAGGGACCCGGCGGATCAAGGCGAAACGGTGATGCCGACGGAAAGCATCGCGCTGCTTTCGGCGTCGAAACTGTAGCCATCCGCGACGATGTTGGTGATGCGCAGTCGATAGTTGCCGGTCATGATCGCCGGCACCCGCATGTCGGCGAACCATTTCCAACTGCTGGGATCGATATGGCGGCTCTGCTCCACTTCGCTGCCATCCGGCATGGTCCAGACGCAATGCACGGTGACATCCTTCAGCGTGCGGTTGATTTCGTCTTTTATCCAAATCATGGCGGTTACCCGGCTGGAATTCAGCCCCCAGAGCGGTCGATAGGCGCGCATCGAGATGCGATCGACATGCAGGCAGCGGGAGGTACAGGGCACGTCTTGCGAGTTGACGGTGATTGCAATACGCTGACTAACGCTGCCGCCTTGGTCGTCGGTCACGGTGAGCACGGCATCGTAGATGCCGGGCGTCGTGTACGTGTGGGAGGCGTCGGCGGCATCGGCGCTGGCGCCGTCACCAAAATCCCAGTGATAGGCGACGATGGCACCATCCGGGTCGTTAGACGAAGAACCGCTCAGATTGACCGTCAACGGCGCTCCACCGCTGGTGATGTCCGCATTTGGCACGGCGATCGGCAGAATGTTGTCGGGGTTGACCAGCGCCAACGAGGTTTCGAGGGCGCCGCTCGAGGCCGAATCGAAATCATAACCGGCCTTCCTGACGTCGATGATGCTGAATCGATACTGTCCATAGTCACCCAGGGTATGCAGGCGAAACTCGACACGCAGGCGATTTCCCACCACGGCGTACTGGTCGAAGGTGGAACCGTTTGGGCGCGTCCATAACCCATGCACGATAGCGCCACGTGCGCTGCTGGCGTTACCGGCCTGGTCTAATACCCGGGCCTGTGCGGTGATACGTGTCAGTCCGTGGCCAAGAGAGGCTGCGCTCAGCTGGATTCCGGGTATATGCAGGCAGTTGCCCACGCATGCCAGGGTGGCGGCGGATATAGGGAAAGCTGGCAAGAGAAAAAGTAGAAAAAAGGTGGCGCGTAGCAGCTTGTTCGAACGGTCTGTCGAGCGTAAATTCATTGTTATCGTCCTCTATCGATACAGCGAGATCGTCATGGAAGTCGCAGGAAGCTCCTGCCACACAAAATCCTAGCCCGTTTAACTTAAGTCAAACTTAGTTACGGGACGCCAAATGGATGCTTTGTGACATATGTGGGGCATTTGTTTCTAAAGTGTGAACTCTACCTATGTTTTGTTCATTCTTACGAATTATAGTCCTAATACGATTTCCTTGGGTAGTACCGGCATCGTGCCGATCAACGGTGCTAGAATGCGGATATTTTTGGGCTTGGTGACACACACATGCTGAAGATCCATAATGACCTCACTCGCGTCAAGGAGACGTTCGTCCCGATTCAACCGGGGAAAGTGCGCATGTACGTGTGCGGCATGACGGTCTATGACTATTGTCATCTGGGACACGCGCGGGTGATGGTGGTATTCGATATCGTCTATCGTTATCTGAGGTTTCTTGGTTACGATGTCACCTACGTGCGTAACATCACCGATATCGACGACAAAATCATTCAACGTGCGAATGAGAAAGGTGAGTCTTTCCAGTCGCTTACGCGGCGTTTTATCGATGCGATGCACACAGATGCCGATGCCCTTGGCGTGTTGCGGCCGGATGCCGAACCACGCGCGACCGATCATATCGACGAGATCGTTGCAATGATCGCGAGCTTGATCGACAACGGGCACGCCTATGTCGCAACAACCGGCGATGTCTATTATGCGGTTGGCAGCTTCCCGGGCTATGGAAGACTCTCCGGCAAGAGTATCGAGGATCTGCGCGCTGGCGCGCGCGTCGCGGTGGGCGAGGACAAGAAGGATCCGCTGGATTTTGCCCTGTGGAAGTCGGCAAAGCCGGATGAGCCGAGCTGGGATTCACCATGGGGAAAGGGGCGGCCGGGCTGGCACATCGAATGCTCGGCGATGTCTACCCGTGAGTTGGGTAACCATTTCGATATCCACGGAGGCGGCGCTGACCTTACCTTTCCGCATCACGAGAACGAGATCGCCCAATCCGAGGGCGCAACCTGTGAAAAGTTCGTCAACTATTGGATGCACAACGGTTTCGTGCGCATCAACGATGAAAAGATGTCGAAGTCCCTGGGCAATTTCTTCACGGTGCGTGAGATACTCGATCGCTACGATGCGGAAACTGTGCGCTATTTCATCATGACCAGCCAGTACCGCAGTCCGTTGCACTACGACGATGCACATCTGGACAATGCGCGCGCTGCGCTGGCGCGTTTCTATACCGCGTTGCGCGGTCTGCCGGATGCTGAACCCGGTGGCGCGGAGGAGATCGTGGAGCGGTTTCATGCCGCGATGCGAGATGACTTCAACACGCCCGAGGCGTTGGCGGCCTTGTTCGATCTGGCGCGGGCGATCAACAGGGCGCGCGATGCCAATCCAGACGCCGCCGCGTCAATGGCCGGCAGATTGCGGCAACTTGGCGGCGTACTCGGGTTTCTGCAATCTGACGCAGAGACTTGGCTGCGTGGCGGAAAGCCGTCCGGCGGTCTCGACGACGATCGTATCGAGGCATTGATTGCGCGGCGCCTGGCCGCGCGCAAGGAGAAGGACTGGGTCGAGGCGGACCGGATTCGCGATCAGTTGCTGGAGCAGGGCATCCTGCTGGAGGATGCTGGCGGCACGACGAGCTGGCGGCGTCATTAGCCGGCGGCGCGAACATGACGCGAGATGAAGCATCCTTCAATGCACGTTGGTGGCGGGTGCCGGTGGTGATCTTGCTAGGCGTGGCCGCGTTGGTTGCGCTATCCAGCGGCATCGCGAGTCTTTTGAGCGTGGGACCGCGTGGCCTGCTGGAACGTTGGGACAGCAGTGGCGGGGTCGGTTCGGCGGCGGAATGGCGGGGCGCCATGCGCCTGCTGGATCTGGCGGCCAAGCTGAATCCCCTCGATGCTTCCATTCCGTTCGATCAAGGGCGCTTTCATCATTGGCGCGCGGCGGAGTTCGATCTGCTCGACGCGCGCCGGCACCGTGAATTGGTGCTCGCCGAGCGCGACTACCGGCGGGCATTGTCGCTACGACCGAAATGGGCGTTGGCCTGGGTGTATCTGGCCGATGTCTTGACGCTTGACCGACGGCTGTCGAAGGGTGGCTTGGCGGCATTACGCGAGGTGCTGGCGATCGATCCCTACGGTACCTACGCCACGCAGCGGGCCTTGGAACTGAGCGCAATGGGCTGGCGGCTGCTGTCCGCCGATGAACGTTGCCGCATCGCTGGTATCATCGCCTATCGGGACGCCTGGAAGGGTAGTTGGTCGTCCATTGACGACGATGCGCGTGAAAGGGTGATGCGCCATCTGCCGAAGGGCGCCCTGGATGCGCGACGCTTGGCGGGCATAACCGCCTGGCTGGTCACGTGGCAACAGCGCTACAACGCCGCCTCGTTCATCGACAAGCTGCGCATCGGCTTTGCGCGCCGCGAGCGCTTTCTGGATGAACGCTATTGTTCGACGCGGAGACTGTCCGATGCCGAAAACCGATGACCGCCACGCGATCTGGCTGCTGCTTGGGCTGCTGTTCGCGATGCCGTTTCCATTGGGCGCGAATCGGCCGGCGATCTGGTGGTTCTTCGAACTGGCGTTGATTCTGCTGGCTGCCTGGATTCCATTGCGTCGCATGGAGCTGCTCCAGCGGGTCATGGCCTCTGGCGATGCTTTTCGCTGGCTATTGCCAGCATGTCTTCTGTGGCTGGTATTGCAGATCGTGCTCGGCTTGTTCGCGCCCGGCGTCAATCTGAATCGGAATGCACTCGTCGGTGCCGAACTGCTTGCGCTCACTGGGTTTTGCGTGCTGTTCGTCAGCTTCATGCTGTTTCGTTCCTCCGATGACATGCGCGCTTTTGCCTGGATGCTGGTCGTGCTCGGTGGCGCGCAGGCGGTCATCGGGCTGCTTACCTACAATGATCTTTCGCTCGGCATCTGGGGCGGGCGATCCGATGGCTTCTTCACGGCGAAGGGGACTTATCCAAACTACAACCATTTCGCCGGTCTGCTGGAGATGTGCCTGCCTTTTAGCGTGGTTACCCTTGTACGGCAGTTCGTCGATGGCCGGCTGTTCATCTCTTTTCGCGGTTTGGCGAGCATCGCCGCGGTGTTGCTGATGCTCGTCGCGCTGGTCCTGAGTGGCTCGCGCGCTGGCGTGATGGCTTTCTTCGTCGCCAGCGGGATGGTTATTCCCTTGTGGGTCCGCGCTTATCGACAACGTCATTCCGCGAAGACAGGTGGGCGCCGTTGGCTTTTCCTCGCAGGCGCCGTGGTTTCGATCAGCTTGCTGGTGGCGTTGTTTCAGGGTGATCTGCTCTACCGCTTGGCGACCCGGGGGAGTAATTCGATTCGTCCGGCATTGTGGGGCGATATGATCGCGGCGTTCCATCGGCACCCCTGGCTGGGGAATGGGGCGGGGGTCTTCGGTGATATTGCCCCGTTGTACAAGAGCTGGCTGTTGTCGATGCTGGATTTTCGCTATGCGCATAACGACTATCTCTCCTGGCTGATCGAGAATGGTCTGCCGATGACCTTGCTGCTATTGCTGATCGTCGCGTATCCGGCTTGGCGCTTGGCGCGTTACCTGTGGCGTGGCGAACAGTCGATCGCGCGCTGGCTTTATGGTGTGGCGGCGCTCTGGGCGTTGTTCGGCCTGGGTATCCATGCTGTGTTTGATTTCAACTTCCATATTCCCGCCAACGCGGCCTTGTTCATGGCCATCCTGGGCATCGGAATGAGCCTGAGCCATGGATGGCGCAAGGCGCCACGTGGACGTCGGCGCCGGGCCGTCCCCGCAGAAGACGCCTGAGCACCGGCCGAGCATGCGCGGGATACACGCCCTGTTATCGCGTAGCGCCGTCGCCCAGGGGTTGTTCAGCCTGGTCAACCTGGGGTTGTCGGTGTTTGTCTTGATGACCGCCTCTAAGGTGGATTTCGGACGTTACACCCTGGTGCTGGCGGCGGTGGTGTTCTTTGTCGCCATTGCGAGTTCGCTGATCTATCTGCAATTGCCGATGTGGCGTCGCGGCGGGCACAATCAGGCGTGCTATTTCGCCACGCTGTATCGTCTGTTGATGCATGTCGCATGGGCGTTGGCTGCGGCGGTGGCGGTGTTTGCCGGTATCGCGATGGTTCTCGGCTGGCTGGGTCCGCGTGCCGCGTCCCTGACATGTATCGGCGGTTTGTTGACATTGGCTTATGTCCGCGCGGAGTTCATCAAACAGATGCTCTATGTGCTCGAAGACGTGGCTGCGGTGGTGCGTGTCAATCTGCGCCTGGCGCTTGGCGTGGGGTCGGGTTGCGGGGCGACGTTGTTGTCTGGGACGGATGAGGTCTTGTTTTCCGTTCTGCTGATATTCTCTCTGGGGCTGTGGCTCTGCGTGGCAGGTAAGGGGGCGGAGCAACTGAAGTCGTGTCCCCCGGGCAGGCTTCGGGATATGGCGGCGCGGGTCTGGCGTCCCGGGCGCTGGGCCTTGATGAATGCATTGTTCGTCTGGCTACCCTCCCAGGGTTACCTCTATCTGTTGGGCGCGGTCGCGGGTCTGGGCACGGTTGCGGAGGTAGGCGCGGCGCGTAACGTCGTCGCGCCATTGCAAGTCCTTGCGACGAGTTTTCAGCAGGTGGTGTTGCCGCGTTTGGCTACGTTGGGCGATGATGCCATCCGACGCGTGAATCGCATCCGTCACGATGTGCTGCGCACCCTGCTACTGATCTTCTCCGGCTATGTGTTGCTGCTCTATCTGCTGCAGCCGATGGCGGTCGATTATCTGCTCGCCGAGCGTGGCTATGCGGCGTTTGAACGCTATGTCGGCTTGTGGGTTCTGGTGACGACAACGACGGTGTATCGCAGTAATCTGGCGGTCATCTATCAGGCATTGAACCGCTACGATCTGATTGCCAGACTGGGGCTTGCCTATGCGATCGCGGCAAGCCTGCTGTTTGCCGTGATGATTCCGTTCTGGGGTGGCAGCGGCGCGTTGCTCGGGTTGGCCTTGGCGGAAGGGGTGTTTGTGATACTGTTGCGTAGTCGACTGCGAGCGGAACAACGACTGACGGCATGGGAATGGTAAACGGCGAAGGTTGGCGTGGCGCCGATATCGGTAATCCAATCATCATCCTGGTATTGCTCACCTCGTTACTTGGAGCCTGGCCGGGACGGATCTCGCTCGGTGGCATATCGATGCTCGGTCTGTTGTCCGGAGTGATGGCGGTGCTCGTGGCGCTGGCGGTGATGACCAGCCCCGTTGTGGGCCGGGTGACCCGACGGGTCGTGGGTTTTCTCTTGCTGTTCTGGTTGTTCGATCTGGCAGGTTTCGCCTGGCAGGATGTCAGCATGGCGGTGTTGCAGGACAACGTCATCTGGGCCGGGTTTCTGTTCACTATCGTACTGTCGGTACATGTCGCCGCGCTCGAACCGCGAATCGTGCAAACCCTGGTGAATTTCAAGTGGCTGGTAGTAGTGGTGATCATCACTTATATGTTGGTCGATCTGGCCTTGTCGATCGAAGATGCCGCGGTACCGCTGCTGGCGCTGTGGGCGACTAGTCAGTTACTTGCCGATTGGCGGCTGCGCAGGGGAATGGATATCCTTGCGCTGGTGGTGATTCTGCTTGGCATGGCCTTGCTCGGCGCGCGCATCACGCTGGGAGCGGTATTGCTGATGTTCTTTTTCATTCAGCTTGTCGAAACGAAACGGTTGAATGTTGTGATGCGATTGCGCCGTAGTGTACTGGCGATCGCGACCATCCTGACCCTGTTCGTGTTGATCTATGTGTATGTGAGCCAGTTTCGCAGCGCCTTTCTGATGGGCGATCAGGCGCTGACGATAGGCGGTATCACGATCAATACCTCGGGTCGCTGGTATTGGTGGAATGTGGTGTACAGCTACGCGGTGGACCGGCCTTTCCTAGGTTGGGGCATGGATGTGCCCGTGGAGATGGAAAGCGTTACCGGCTGGGCGCACCCGCACAACGATTATCTACGCATCTTCCATCACCTGGGCTTGGTTGGCTTGGTGTTGTGGATGTTGTTCTATTATCGGGCCTGGCGCCTGTTGTTGGAGATGTCGCGCTATCTGTGGGCGATTGGCCGCGATAGCTCCGAGGCAAGTATCGTGTATTCGGCTTTTCTGTTTCTTTCCTCGGTTGCGATCACGATGGTCACCGACAATACCATCGTGTACAGCTTCATCATGTATCCGCTCGGGGTCTATGTCGGCTTGTCGCTTGGCATCATGGACAGGTACGAGTCTGCTCGCGCGGCCAGCGGGGAGGATGAGAGATTGACGGAGCGATATGCTCATGGCCAGTCGGGCGTTGGGTATGACTGATCTGGTGACTGAATAGATGGTCTTCAGGATTCCAAGAATGATTCGGATCAAGGTATCGCTTGCGGCCAAGAGTCATGCCGTTGGCAACGGTGATAATGCCGATCGAATGTTTGATTGGCCGGGGCCATGACCTCTTCCGATATGTCTTTCGATCAGTGGCGGCGTTTTCTGGTCATCGAAGGTTGTGATTACGAAAACTGTCCTCCGGGCGGTCAACTGAACTTTGCGCGGCAATTGGTCGGCCAGTATCGTCGCGAGGTTGCGTTGGTTGGGGTGACCTCGGATCCCGCGTTGGCTATCGGCCGGTGGGGTGTCAAAATTGTCGCTGGCGTGGCCGTGCCCTTTCTCCCGTTCAGGCGGCGCTCTTGTGGTGGTGAACGATCCTTGGTGCCGGAACGTCTGAAGGACTATCTGGCATTGCGCAAACATCGAGATGCCATCCTGGCGACACCCATGCGTGATGTATTCATTCAGTCCCCCGAGGTGTTGATGGCGGTATCGGGTTGGGGTTGGAAGAGTTTGTGCTACCTGTTTTCCGGAGTTGAGAACCCGCTGGCCATGTCACGCTATCGCTGGAGCGGACTGGTGGCGCGCGCCTTCGACCGACGCTTCTTTCATGCACTGCAAACCGCCGAACCGATACTTGCCGCCGCCGACCGAGAGGCGATCGAAGAACTGACGCGGCGTGGCGCCGGCCTGCTGAGCGGAGCGGGAATCACCTCTTTTCCTACCCGCGTGGACAATGAGGTGTTCCGCCCGAAATCCCGGCAGGTGGTCGAGCAGGCACTCGGCATCGTGGATGGCGCGCCATTATTGCTCTGCTGCGGGAGAATCAGCCGGGAAAAAGGCTGGGAGTTGATATTGGCGGCATTCGCGCATTTTCTGCCAGATCATCCCGGATCCCGGCTGTGTTTCGTAGGTGACGGCGAGGACCGGGCGGCGTTGCAGGCCGCCATCGCGAAAAGGGGGTTATCGCGGCAGGCCTGGATCGTTGGTCTGCAATCGCCCGACGCGGTCTCGGATTGGATGAACCGCGCGGATCTTGTAATATCGGGATCGTACCGGGAAGGCTGGCCGACAGTCGTCCTGGAAGCGCTGGCCTGTGGCAAGGCCGTGGTTTCGACCCGGGTCAGCGGGATAGGCGACATGATCATGGAAGGCGAGAACGGCTATATTGTGACATCACGAAACCCTCGGGAGTTCGCCGAGGCGATGAGGCGGGCGCTACGTCTTCGAGACCCCGCAACGATATCGCAGTCGATTGCGTCCCGTTATGCGCTGACGTCGCTGAAGCGCGACCTCGACCGCCTGTGGCTGAGAGCAGGATGAGGCCGGTCGCGCCAAGCAATCAGGCGTTGGACACCGCATCCTTGTCGTTCGTCAGCAGCGAAAGATAGGGCGTGGCCTCCCATTCTTCTTGTTCCAGGCGCATCAGTGCCGCGGCAAACAAATGTTTCCGCGAGCTTTGCGAGGGAAGGGGCGTGACGCTCTCCAGGTTCTTGCTGATATCTTGCAACACCTGCCGGAACGCACCGGCTGATTTGATCTGTTTTCTCAGCGCCGCCGGATGATCGTAGTAGGCAAGTGATTCATGCGCGTAGCTTGCCAGCAGGGTTGCGGCCTGAGTCAGATTCATCGCGGCCAGCTCCTGGAAAATCTCGTCCGCCTTGCTTGCCGCCATGTAGGAATCACTCTGCGCGTGGATGACCTTCAGCAGAATCTTCACTTGGGGTTGCTGTTCGTTGGGTACCTTCGCGAGTATCTCGTGGTAGTAGATATCCAGATCTCGCTGCCAGTTGGCGCTGGGGAAGAGGTCCATGATATCGCCGATCAGCTCGTCGGAGGCGTCGCAGATGAAAAGCTGAGTGTTGTTCAGACCGCGGTCGGCCAGGTTGCGCAACAGCCGTCCCCACCCATGGTTCCTGTCGGGAGTACCCTGTTGGATACCAAGGACTTTGCGGTAGCCATGGCTGTCGATGCCGAAGGCGGTGAGCAGGGAATCGCACTGCGCGTTGTTTTGTGCTTGCGGGCACTCCAGCCGGACCAGGAATACATAGCGAAAATCCTCGTCTAGCGAGCGACTCAACCAAGCCGACAAGTCGGCGTCCTCCTGATTTACGCCGACTTTTGAAAGGTTTCCCGACGGCGAGGATGTGTACAGGCCGGAGCCGGATGCGTCCTGGGTAGCGGCGGGTAACGTGTCGCTCCTGTCGCGCAGCACGCTGTTGACGATGGAGGCGTCCACCTGCTTCTTTTCTTCCGCGAAGGCGTAGATCAGCGCGGTATCGCAGATCAGGTTGATGACTCGGGGCGTCCCCTTGCTTGCCTGATAGATCAGCGGGAAGGTATCGTCGGCAAAGAGTGCTGGGTCGCCTCCAGCCAGTTCCAGGCGGTGGCGGATATAGTTTTGGCTTTCCGCCGCGCTGAGCGGGCCGAGGTGAAAATTCACCGCGATGCGTTGCGTGAACTGCGCCAGATCGGGATGGCTGAGCTTGTCCCGCAGCTGAGGCTGCCCGATCAGTATGATCTGCAATACCATATTCTTGTCGGCATTGATATTCGACAGCATGCGAAGCTCTTCCAGGGTGTCGATATCCAGATTCTGGGCTTCGTCGACGATCAGGATGACATGGTGATTCCGCGAGTACTCGTCGATGAGGAACTGGGTGAAGGCTTCGAAAAGCGCAACCCGCGAGGTCTCCTGGTAGGGTTGGCCTAGGGCCAACATGACCCACTGGAGTAATTCGTCGGGACCCGTGTGGGTATTGTTCATCAGGCCAACGGTGAGATTCTTGGGGATCTCGTTGAGCAGGTGACGAACGAGGGTGGTTTTACCGCAGCCGATCTCGCCGGTGACGACGGTGAAACCCGCTTGGTGCAGCAGCCCGTACTCCAACATGGAGTACGCCAGGCTATGCTTTTCACCAAGGTATAGCATGGTGGGGTCGGGAAGAAGGGAGAAGGGTTTTTCCTTGAGTCCGAAGAATGCCTCATACATGTTTCAACCTCCTGTGTGGGCAACTATCCGTGCCGTGCCCGAAATCATGGCGTTATGGCACCCATGACGGATATTCACGGAACCCTCTGGCCGCAAGGAGTCCGCCAGTTCCTCCTTGCTTGCTTTATAGTCGACAGATGGCGTAATAGCTTGAAGAGCGAACCGCTGATCAGGTCAAGGCTCCAAGTATTGCATTGCGATCCCGCCACAATTCCCTACGCGGATAACCTTATGTTCGATAGGACTGATTGTCTCATGCCGGCATGCATCGGACAAGAGGAGGCATAAAGCTGTGTTAGCCCAAAGCAGTAATGTCCTCTTTGTCCAATTCTAAAATGTCCCCTTTTGGTTTCAGGAGGGGCCCGTGGCAGAGGAGCAGATTACGATGAGTCATAAAGAGGCAG
>Ga0256841_1000448_pt1 | contig 42634 bp, 35 predicted proteins | sample 356308metaG_FD_185971 | JGI IMG/M metagenome (GOLD analysis project Ga0256841, IMG submission 185971) | Hydrothermal vent microbial communities from Mid Atlantic Ridge, Atlantic Ocean - 356-308 | ecosystem: Environmental > Aquatic > Marine > Hydrothermal vents | place: Atlantic Ocean: Mid...
GATGTGGAATAGTCATTGTTAATAAAATAACAAAAAAAACTCAAATATTTTGATTGTTCTAATATTTAATTATATTTGCAGCCTTTAAATATAAAATACGTTGTACTTTAATTTATTGATTACTAAGTGATTAGTAATTATTTTAAAAAATATTTTTATACAAAACCTTTACGGAAAGTTGTTATGGGTCAAAATAGAAAGAATATTGCTCTGATAGGAGCCGGTTACTGGGGAAAAAATCATTTAAGAAATCTTGAAAATATCGGAGTCTTGAACTGCGTTCTTGAAATCTCGGATAAAATTACCGAGCAAAGGAAATCCGATTTTCCCGGTGTTAAATTTATTAAAGATGATAAGGAAATTATCGAAAATCCGGATATTGAGGGTGTGGTAATTGCAGCTCCTGCGGAACTTCATTACAAGCTTACCAAGAAATATCTTCTTGCCGGAAAAGATGTCCTTGTCGAAAAACCTTTGGCCTTGCATGTAGAAGAGGGAGAGGAACTTGTAAAAATTGCAAAAGAGAAAAACAGGATATTGATGGTTGGTCATATCTTGCAATACCATTCGGCTGTTATAAAACTGAAGGATATGATTGACAGCGGCGAACTGGGACAAATCAGATATATTTACTCCAACAGATTGAATATTGGTAAATTAAGAACCGAGGAGAATGTCCTTTGGAGTTTTGCTCCGCACGATATTTCATTGATTCTTATGCTAATGGGAGGAGAAGAACCTGTCAGGGTACAGGCTCATGGCGGTTCGTATATCAATAAAAATATCTTCGATACAACCCTTACGACACTTGCTTTCAAGAGCGGAGTTATGAGCCACGTTTTCGTGAGTTGGCTGCACCCTTTCAAAGAACAAAAACTGGTTGTGGTTGGCTCTGAGAAAATGGTTGTCTTCGACGATACCAGCAAGGAAAAACTATTTATTTATCCCCACAAGATAAAATGGGAAAAAGGAAAAATCCCTGTCGCCGAAAAAATGGACTTTGTCACTCTTAACCTGGAGTTGAAACAACCTCTCGAAGAAGAATTATTACATTTTGCCGAATGTGTTAAGACAAGAAAAACACCGAAAACAGACGGCGAAGAAGGATTGATGGTATTGAAAGTTTTGGAAGAAGCACAAAGTAAATTATAATTCACCGAGCAAATAATAAACAATAGATATAAAAATGGAAAAGAAATTTTTTGTCCACGAAAGTTCTTACGTTGACGATAACGTGGAACTGGGAGAAGGAACCAAGGTATGGCATTTCTCTCACATACAAAGCGGAACCAAGATCGGGAAAAACTGCTCTTTGGGTCAGAGTGTAAATGTGGGTAACAATGTCACCATTGGCAATGGTGTTAAAATTCAGAACAATGTTTCGGTTTACGAAGGTGTGGAACTGGAAGATTATGTTTTCTGCGGCCCCTCAATGGTATTCACAAATGTGATGAATCCTCGCAGCGAATTTCCTCAAAGGGGAAGTGAGTTTTACCTGAAGACACTGATAAAGAAAAGTGCCTCTCTTGGTGCAAACTCAACAATTGTTTGTGGAAATACGGTCGGCAAATATGCTTTTGTGGGTGCCGGAACGGTTGTTATCAGGGATGTGCCCGATTATGCTCTCGTGGTGGGAAATCCTGCCCGTCAGGTTGGTTGGGTTTGCGCTTGCGGAACAAAACTTGATATGACCACAAACCCCGATTCACACGAAACGGCTAAATGTCCTAAATGCGGCAGGGAGTATAAAAAAGAAGGAAATAAAGTAGAACAAATTTAATAACATAAGATATGCAATTTATTGATTTAATGGCTCAACAAGCCAGAATTAAAGATAAAATAGATGCCAGAATACAGGATGTTATGGCACACGGAAAATATATTCTCGGCCCGGAAGTAAAGGAGCTTGAACAAAAACTTACCGAATTTACAGGCGCTAAATATGCCGTTGGTGTGGCAAGCGGTACCGATGCTCTGCTTATGCCTTTGATGGCTTATGAGATTGGACCCGGCGATGCGGTTTTTTGCCCTCCTTTCACGTTTATTGCCACGGCGGAAGTTGTGAAACTTCTCGGAGCAACTCCGGTATTTGTGGATATTGACGCTTCCACCTACAATATGGATGCCGCCAAATTGGAAGAAGCCGTTATTAAAGTAAAAGAAAAGGGTAAACTGAATCTTAAAGGAATCATTCCCGTTGACCTTTTCGGTCAACCGGCTGATTATGACGAGATTAATGCCGTAGCTGATAAATACGGAATGTTTGTCCTTGAAGATGCAGCTCAGGGTTTCGGGGGAACCTACAAAGGTAAAAAAGCCTGCTCCCTAAGCCACAGTGCAGGAACAAGTTTCTTTCCCGCAAAACCGCTCGGAACTTATGGCGACGGAGGAATGTGCTTCACAAATGATAAGGATATTTACGAAAAACTTCTCTCCATCAGGGTTCACGGAAAGGGAACCAACAAATACGACAATGTCAGGGTGGGTCTGAACGGAAGACTTGATACATTGATGGCGGCCATTTTGCTACCTAAGGTTGAAATCTTTGCCGAAGAAATCGAATTAAGACAGGAAGTGGCTAAAAGATATAATGAAAAGCTAAAGGATTATGTGACGGTTCCTTATGTTAAAGATGAAAATATCTCTGCCTGGGCACAATATTCCGTTTTGCATGACGACAGGGAAAAGGTAATGTCGGGTTTGAAAGAGGAAGGAATACCGACTGCCGTATATTATCCGAAACCTCTTCATTTGCAGGATGCTTTTGCCGACCTTGGTTATAAATACGGCGATTTCCCCGTAAGTGAAGATATTGCAGGTAAAATATTCAGCCTGCCGATGTATCCATATCTCGGCAAAGAAGATCAGGATAAAATTATTGAGGCCGTTAAAAAATATTCATAGGCGGTGAAAAGCTTAAAGTACGGTCAACTTTAATTTATTCGGGAAAGTCGTTCCTTATTTCTATATTAATGTTTACTCAGGAGTACAATATTTGTCTGTACTGCCTGATAAGCAATAATAGCATTTGCAAAACTGTTTCCCGTAATTACGATAACCGGACCGAAACAGACAGGCAAAACGACACTTTCCCGAGCTTATCAGATACATACAAAGCATAGTTGACGGGAAGCAACAATCCGGTTTATTTATACTTACCGGGAGTAACCGGTTTTTGTTATTGAAAAAAAAATGCCTCAACAGACGAATTAATACAATCATAAATTTCAGAACGGTTTTTAATTCAAATAAAAATTAAGTCTCTTGTGAGAAAAATCTTTGGATTTTAAAACAAAATGCTACTTTTGTGCACTTATTAAATAAAAGGCTGTAAATAACAATATTAACAAAGTTTATTTCCTGTTTTCCCATTTAAAGAAAACAGGCTAAAAACATATAAAATTTAATAACGAATGGAGATTTATCAAAAGTTAATTAATAAGGACGCCAAACTGTCTCTTGTGGGGCTTGGCTATGTCGGTCTTCCGATAGCTCTTGAATTTGCAAAGCATATTTCCGTGATAGGTTTTGACATTAGTCCTGAGCGTATTGCAATGATGAAGAAAAAACAAGACCCCAGTGAGGAGCTTCCGGCTGAGGCATTTGATAATTGTGATATAACTTTTACCTCTGATCCGGAAGTGCTTAAGGAGGCTTCTTTTCATATAATTGCAGTCCCGACACCCATTGACGATCATAACATGCCGGATTTGTCACCATTGATTTCGGCATCGAAAACCGTTGGTAAAATTTTGAAGAAAGGGGATTATGTTGTTTATGAGTCAACTGTTTATCCGGGAGCCACCGAAGAGGATTGTATTCCTGTTCTTGAAGAATATTCGGGATTGAAATTTCCCGTGGATTTTAAAGTTGGGTATTCACCCGAAAGAATTAATCCGGGCGATAAAGTTCATACTTTGCAAACAGTGACCAAGATAGTTTCAGGTTGTGACAAAGAATCGCTGGACAATATTGCCAAAACTTATGAGCTTGTTGTAAAAGCCGGTGTCCATCGTGCACCTACAATGAAGGTTGCCGAAGCTGCAAAAGTTATTGAAAATACTCAGCGTGATGTTAACATTGCTCTGATGAATGAGCTTTCCATCATCTTCAGCAGGATGGGAATCAACACTTTTGATGTTTTGGAAGCTGCCGGAACAAAATGGAATTTCCTGAAATTCTACCCCGGTCTTGTGGGCGGGCATTGCATTGGTGTTGACCCGTACTATTTGGCATACAAAGCAAAAGAATACAGATATCATCCCCAAATCATCAATTCCGGAAGGTTTGTAAATGACTCTATGGGCTTTTATATTGCAAAACAACTGGTCAAAAAGATGATTGACAAGGGTAAGAAAATCCTTAATTCCAAAGTTTTGGTTATGGGTGTTACCTTTAAGGAGAATGTTAGCGACTTACGTAATTCAAAGGTCGTTGATCTTATTAACGAGTTGAAATCTTACGGTGTGATGGTTGATGTTACCGATCCCTTTGCATCTTCAAAGGAGGTCAAAAAAGAGTACGGCTTTGAACTGGTTGACGATATTTCGGATGACTATAATGCCGTTGTTGTTGCCGTCTCGCACGATAATTATCTTAACCTTGATGAGAACTATTTCAAATCCATTACCACTAAAAATGCAGTTCTTGTTGATGTTAAAGGACTTTACAGAAATAAGATTAATGATTTGACTTACTGGAGTTTATAATATGAAAATTCTTGTTACAGGAGGCACCGGATATATTGGATCTCATACGGTTGTTGAGTTACAGCAAAGCGGATATGAGGTAATTATTATTGATAACCTTTCAAATTCTTACGAAAGTGTAGTAGATAATATTGAAAAAATTACCGGTACAAAACCCGGCTTTGAAAAGATTGATTTAACAGATGCAGGTAAGACAATTGATTTTTTTAAAAGGCATTCCGATATTTCGGGAGTTATTCATTTTGCAGCGTTGAAGGCTGTCGGTGAATCGGTTGAAAAACCTCTTCTTTATTACAGGAATAATCTTAATTCGCTTATAAACGTCCTTGAAGGGATGGCTTTATCCGGTGTTGAAAATATTGTATTTTCTTCATCCTGCACTGTTTACGGACAACCGGATGTGCTGCCGGTTACGGAAAAAGCACCCATCAAAAAAGCCTGGTCACCTTATGCTAACACAAAACAGATTGCGGAAGAGATCATCGAATTTACAACCAATGTGAAAAATATCAAGGGCATATTACTTAGATATTTCAATCCAATAGGTGCACACGAATCGGCTCTTATAGGAGAGTTGCCCATTGGCATACCCAATAATCTGGTTCCGTTCATCACTCAAACAGCAATTGGAAAAAGGGAATTACTGAGGGTTTTCGGTGATGACTACGATACTCCCGACGGTACGGCAATACGCGATTATATCCACGTCGTTGACCTTGCAAAAGCACACGTGATAGCCATTGACCGTATGCTTGGCGGAAAGAGTAAAGATAAAGTCGAAATGTTCAATCTCGGTACTGGAAACGGCTTCTCGGTTCTGGAAGTGATTAAATCGTTTGAAAAGGTTTCGGGAGAAAAGCTAAATTATAAAATAGTTGATAGAAGACCGGGTGATATTGAAAAAGTGTGGGCAGATACGACATTTGCAAATGAAGAGCTTGGCTGGAAAGCGGAAAAAGGCATTGACGAAATGATGCTGTCGGCCTGGAATTGGGAGAAGGCTTTGCAGGAAATAGGGTGATTGTGTTTGGAGGTTTCAAGTTTGGAGGTTTCAGGTTTGGAAGTTTTTAGGTTTGGAAGGAATGAAAAGAACAAATAATAGAGTAAATGAAAAACATATTAATCACAGGAGGGGCCGGATTTATCGGTTCTCATGTTGTCAGACTCTTTGTTAACAAATATACTGATTATCATATTGTTAATCTTGATAAGCTTACCTACGCCGGAAACCTTGAGAATCTGAAAGATGTTGAAAACAAATCCAATTACGAATTTGTAAAAGGAGATATTGTTGATGGTGATTTTGTAGAAAAACTGTTTGATAAGTATCGGTTTGACGGAGTTATACACCTTGCTGCCGAATCGCATGTTGACCGTTCCATTACCAATCCTATGGAGTTCATTTTCACAAATATTGTGGGAACGGTAAATCTTTTGAATGCGGCTAAGGTACTGTGGAGTGAAAATCCGGAAGGCAAAAGGTTTTATCATATTTCTACGGATGAAGTTTACGGTTCGCTTGGTGAAAACGGAATTTTTACGGAAGAGACCGCTTATGCACCCCACAGTCCCTATTCGGCGTCAAAAGCAAGTGCCGACCACCTTGTGCGGGCATATCACGATACTTACGGACTACCTGTCGTTATCTCAAACTGTTCAAATAACTACGGCTCGTACCAGTTCCCTGAAAAACTTATTCCATTGTTTATCAATAATATAAAAAACAATAAACCGCTACCGGTTTACGGAAAGGGAATAAATGTGAGAGACTGGCTTTTTGTAGAAGACCATGCAGCAGCAATTGATATTATCTTTCATAAAGGAAAAACAGGCGAAACATATAACATCGGTGGCAACAACGAATGGAAAAATATTGACCTCATTAAAAAGATGTGTGAAATAATGGACCGGAAACTCGGTCGAAAGGCGGGAACTTCCGAAAAATTGATAACATACGTTAAAGACAGAGCAGGACATGATTTGAGGTATGCCATTGACTCGTCGAAACTGCAAAGTGAACTCGGTTGGAAACCCTCTCTTAATTTTGAAGAGGGCCTTGAAAAAACAATTGACTGGTATCTTCAAAATGAGAAGTGGTTGGAAAACGTTACAAGCGGTGATTATAAGAAATATTACGAAGAGCAATATGGCCGGCAAAAATAGATGATTTTCCATTTTTAATTAAGGCACATATTTCATAACATATTTTTTTATAACTTTGTACTTTTGTAACAATATTGAAATGGATTTCCAAAGCAAATATATTGACAAAATAACTGATAAACTCAAGTTGGAAGAATCAATTAAAAATGTTTATCTTTTTGGTAGTTATGCATCGGGAAATCCCGATAAAAATAGTGATATTGATTTATTGGTGATTTTGAAAAGAGAAGGTTTTCTGAAAAAATATGAAGAGAGAATAGGATATAGAACAAACCTTTATAAAGTGTTATACGATATAAATAAAAAAATAGCGATTGATATTTTAGTTTATACTCCGGAAGAATGGCAACTTTTAAAAACTTCCGGTGGTTCTTTTCACAGAGAAATCAGGAATAATTCTATTAAGTTGATATAAAGATGAATGAAGTTTTTGTTCAGGTCAAATTTTTCGGAAAATGATATTTGAAGAAGGTGCTTTTTATCACGTTTATACACAAGGGAATAACAGGAGAAAGGTTTTTTTTTCACGTAGGAATTATAAATTCTTTTATGAAAAAATAAGAAAACATGTTTACCCATACTGTGATATTCTTGCTTATTGCCTAATGCCAAATCATTTTCATATTCTTATTATGGCAAATAATGAAACCGTGAAAACAAAAAAAATAGGTAAACATAAAATTGAAAAAAACATTTTGTCAGAAAGTGTAAGGGTGATGTTAAGTAGCTATTCACAGGCTATAAATAAACAGGAAGGGTTTTCTGGTTCACTTTTCAGACAAAATATAAAGTTTAAAAAACTGGGAAATGACAACTATTGGGGTGTTTCCAAAAGATATTATAATCATAACGATGTTTATACCTGTTTAAGCTATATACACCAGAATCCCGTTAAAGCTCATTTAGTAAAGCGTATGGAAGACTGGGAATTTTCGTCGTTTAGAGATTATGCCTCTTTAAGGGAAGATCATATGATTAATAAAGAACTGGCATATGAAGTTGCTAACTTAGATAAAGATAATTTTTTAGATCAGGCTTATTCGGATTTGCCTGATGACATAATAGAAAGGATTTTTTAGGTTTTATAAATCCGTGGCACCGCCGAAGCGGTGCCACGGATAACACCGCTGGAGCGGTGACACGGATAACGAAAAAAACAAAAGATGAAACTATTTAACAAAATACTTATAGCAAATCGAGGAGAGATAGCTGTCAGGGTTATCAAGTCGGCACGAAAGCTCGGAATTGATACCGTTGCCGTTTATTCCACCGCTGACCAAGATGCTCTACATGTTGAGATGGCAGATGAGGCATTCTGTCTTGGTGAAAGCGTTGAGCTTTCCGATACTTATCTGAATATCAACAAAATAATTGATATTGCAAAACGTTCGGAATGCGATGCTATTCATCCGGGATACGGTTTTCTCGCTGAAAATCCCGGTTTTGTTACCGCTTGCGACAAATCCGGAATAACTTTTATAGGCCCGCATACGCGTGCCATAAAACTTATGGGAAATAAAATCGAATCAAGAGATTTTGTAGCAAAACTTAACATTCCTATGACGGCAGGTGTTACAGGTTCGACGGAGGAACTTTTGGAGGCTGCAAAAAATATCCCGTTGCCCCTGCTTGTTAAAGCTGCTGCCGGCGGAGGTGGAAAAGGGATGCGTATTGTTCACAACCTTGATGAGCTTGAAGAAACAATCGAAAGTACAAGCCGGGAAGCTAAATCCTATTTTGGCGACGGTACCGTTTTTGTCGAAAAATATGTCGAAGAACCAAGACATATCGAAATTCAGGTTATAGGAGATAATTTCGGGAATGTGGTGCACCTTTTTGAAAGGGAATGTTCCATTCAACGGCGCTATCAGAAGATAATCGAAGAGTCTCCCTCACCGACTCTGACTCCCGAAGTCAGAAAAAAAATGGGAGAAGCAGCAGTAAAAATATCCAAGGCAATCGAATACAATAATGCCGGAACGGTAGAGTTCCTTGTTGATAAAAACTTGAATTTTTATTTTCTTGAGATGAATACCCGCGTTCAGGTCGAACACCCTGTTACGGAGATGGTTACCGGAGTTGACATTGTCAGAGAGCAGATTTTGGTTGCAGCCGGTAACAGATTGTCACTCAAACAGGAAGAGCTTTCCCAAAGCGGCCACGCCATCGAATGCCGTATTTATGCCGAAGACCCCGAAAACAACTTTTTGCCGTCGCCGGGAACGATGTCGTTTTATCACGAACCCAAAGGTAAAAGGATTAGAATTGACACCGGAATAGCAGATGCTTCAGTAATCGAAAGTTTTTATGATCCGATGATTGCCAAGCTCATTGTTTGGTGCAACGACAGGGAAAGTGCACGGAAAAAAATGATTACCGCTTTAAAAAACTATGCCATTCACGGTATCAAAACCAATATCTCATATTTGCAGCAACTGTTACAGCACGAAGCGTACATCTCAAACAAAATAACAACAAAATATTGTGACGAACATACTGATGATATCCTTAAACAAATAAAAAATCAAAAAGCATCCGTCCCCCGAGATTATCCCGTCATAGCATATTCAATTTACAGCATTGCCAAGGACTATCTTGAGGCTGAGGAAGATATGAGTATCTGGAAACAAATCGGTTACTGGCGCGACCTTCCCGAATTTAATGTTACTTTTGAAGATAAAGAAATCCCCGTAAAGTTTCAAAACGGCAATAACGGACTGTTTGAGTTTGATGTGGAAGGAAACAAAACCGTAGTAACCTTTGAATCAATGGAATATGGAATGATAAAACTCTCCTTTGATGATGAGGTACATACTTTTTATGTTTCGGATGATGATAAAGGAAACGGTTTTGTTAGTTACGACGGATTTATTTTCAGTATCAGACGCAATGACATTCTTGTCAATGAAGATGTGTTCGGAAGTCTTGATACGGGAGGCGGTAACGGACAGATAGTTTCCCCGATGCCCGGAAAGGTAATTAAGATAAATGTAGCGGATGGCAATCAGGTGAAAAAAGGTGATGTGTTACTAATTGTTGAAGCAATGAAGATGGAAAACAATATTGCTTCACCGCGTGATGCTGTAATTGAAAAGGTAAACATCAAGGTAGGTGATATGGTTGACGGAAGTACCGAGTTGATTATTTTGCAAAATTCGGATAGTTAATATTGAAATCAGGTTAAACATTTTTTCTACTTTTGAAACATCAATTTAACGGAATAAATTTTAAAAAATTAATACGATGAAAAATATAGATTCTTTTGATTTCAAAAACAAAAAGGTACTTGTAAGGGTTGATTTCAATGTGCCTCTTGATGATAAATATCAAATAACCGATCCCACAAGGATTGACGCTGCAATTCCGACCATAAAAAAGATTCTGTCCGGCGGAGGTGCTGCAATTCTGATGTCGCATCTCGGAAGACCTAAAAACGGTCCCGAAGAAAAATTTTCACTAAAACACATCATTCCGTATCTGTCTGAAAAACTGGGTGTTGATGTTAAATTTGCAGATGACTGTATCGGTGAGCAGGCAAAAAATCTGTCTGCCGCTTTAAAACCGGGTGAGGTTCTGCTACTCGAAAATCTGCGTTTTTATAAAGAGGAGACAAAAGGAGATGTGGAATTTGCAAGGCAACTTTCCGAACTCGGCGATGTGTATATGAATGATGCCTTCGGTACGGCTCACAGGGCACACGCTTCCACTGCCGTTATCGCACAATTCTTCCCCGAAAACAAACTTTTCGGATACATAATGGAGAATGAAGTTAAAAATATTGACAAGGTCCTGCACGATGCCAAAAAACCGTTTACGGCAATCCTTGGCGGTGCAAAAGTTTCGGGAAAGATAGAGATAATAAACAATCTGCTTGACAAAGTGGACAATCTGCTCATCGGCGGCGGAATGATGTTTACTTTTATCAAAGCTTACGGTGGAAAGGTGGGTAAATCGTTAATTGAAGACGATCTTCTGGAGCTGGCAAAAACAACAGTTAAAAAAGCCAAAGAAATGGGTGTTGCCCTTTATATTCCGACAGATACCGTCATTGCCGACGACTTCAATAATGATGCAAACCGCAAAGAGTCTCCGGTAAACAGTATTCCCGACGGTTGGATGGGTTTGGATATCGGACCTAAAACGGTTAAGAAATTCAGTGAAGTAATTGAAAAATCCAAAACCATTCTTTGGAACGGACCAATGGGAGTTTTTGAAATGGATAATTTCGCTGCAGGAACAAAAGCGGTTGCAGAAGCGGTTGCAAAGGCAACGGCCAACGGTGCTTTCTCATTGATTGGTGGTGGCGATTCCGTCGCAGCTATAAACAAGTATAATCTTAAAGATAAGGTTAGCTATGTTTCAACCGGTGGAGGTGCTATGCTTGAGTATATTGAAGGGAAAGAATTGCCGGGTGTGAAAGCTATAAAAGAATAGAAAACATAATGGCAACAATGATTACCACTTTTTATAGATACCTATATTTAATGTAACGGAATGGGCAACATAGTTTCCCCATAAAGCACCGAATGTGGAAGCTGAAAAACCGATTTTGTTTTTAAGTTCATAACTTGCTTTTAAACCGTATGCAAAAAATTCCTGATTATTTGTGTACAATCCTGTTTGTCGTAAGTTTTGCTCATTGTAACTTCCGTTATACATTGATTTTTTATAATCAAAGACAATAGCAAGCCAAAAACTCTTTGCAGGCATATACCCCGTTTCAAGCAATAATCTGATCTCATCGCTGTAGTTGTTGGTACGCAATGTATAACCACTCTCAAAGAATGAATAAAATTTTGGAGAGAATCCTTTTCCGAAGTGCCAAAACAAGGAGTATCCCGAGGCATCGAAACCGGTTGCCAAACCTTTTTCCATATCTTGTTTTCCCGTATTAAACTCGGCTTTTACCGAAAATGCGGAGACCAACGAGTTATCAAGAAATTTGTATTTTACTGCTATCTCATAATTTCCAAAGCCGTTCAAACTTCCCTGCGGCAACACTGTCATTTCCGAACCGGGAAATATCTCGTTTCCCGTACTTACAAATTTATACGGAAGAGCCGTAACAATTGAGAATTTCTTTCCCAGGCCATATTCCAGATAAGCCTGAACGGAAATATCCGTCACCCCTCTATTAAGTTCAAGCGTACTTCCGTCACTCCGGAACAGTTTGTCGTATGCTCTTGTCGGGAAAGTGGTTTGTAACTGAAAAAAACCGTGCTTTTTTCCGGGCGTCCAGGGACCTCCGGCAATCCCCCAAACAGCCAAAAGCAATATTAAAAAAGTTATTACCATTCGTTTCATATTGATTTTGTCGGATATGTGATTGAATAATTACAAAAGAAACCCGGTATTTTATGAAAATATCCGTATTATCATTTGCATTTAAAACAATCTCAAACATTTGTTGTTATTTTTGCAAACCAAAAAAGTATAAAGATGGAATTATATAAGATAGAAACCGGTAATTTTAAACTTGACGGCGGTGCAATGTTCGGAGTTGTACCTAAAGTCATTTGGAATGACGTTTATCCTGCCGATAAAAACAATCTGTGTAACTGGGCAATGAGATGTTTACTTATTGTTGATGGTGACAGAAAAATACTGATAGACAATGGAATAGGAGACAAGCAGGATGAAAAATTCCTGAGGCATTATCATCTTAACGGTGATGATACACTTGAGAAATCTCTTGCCAGAGTTGGCTTTTCCGCCGCTGATATAACTGATATGGTGATAACACATTTACACTTCGATCATTGCGGAGGAAGCATTACCAAAATTGGTGAGGATAAATATGATACCACATTTAAAAATGCCACATATTGGATAAGCAAGGAACAGTGGGAATGGGCGACACATCCGAACAGAAGGGAAAAAGCCTCTTTTTTAAAAGAAAATATCTTCCCCATTGAAGAAAGCGGACAGTTGAAATTAGTTGACACGGAAGGAGAACTGTTCCCCAATTTCAACGTTAAATTTTTCAACGGACATACGGGCGGACAGATCATTCCTCATATCAATTTTAATGGCAAAACCGTTGTTTTTATGGCAGACCTGCTTCCTTCCACGGCTCATATTCCAATGCCCTATATTATGGCATATGATACCAGACCCTTAATAACGTTAAAGGAGAAAGAGGAGTTTTTCAATGATGCTATCGAAAACAACTATATCCTCTTTTTTGAGCATGATATTTATTATGAATGCTGCACTTTGAAGATGACTGAAAAGGGACCGCGGGCAGACAAAACTTTCAGGCTTAAAGATATTTTGTGATTTTTTATTCGGTTTTATTGCTTAGAGTTGATGCGAATTTTCCAACAAGCATGGCTATAATAATGGCAATATAGAGTTGTCCCGACACGCTTATTAAAATACTTAATGACTTGGCAATAGGTGTATTAGGTGTTATATCGCCATAGCCTAAGGTTGACATGGTGACAAATGTAAAGTATAAAAATTCCCGGAAACTATTAGTACTAAAACCATAGGCATTCGAATCATAAAGTTGCAGTATGGCAACCATCATCGTAAACATCAATCCAAGAAGTAAATATGAATTTACGGAACTGAGAATCACATTGGCATCCACCTTTTTTCTATGTGCTATCTGAAAAATCAATCTGACAACAATATACTGAAAGAAAATCACATTTACAATTTTGGATAAATAAGTTAAGAACGTAAAATCAAAAATCTCTGCAATCCACTCTGTAATGAAAGCTACGAGTGCGCCAAAAAATATCACTCTTCTTTCTTTCTCTTTTAGTGTAAAAATTGAAAGAAAAAAGATTATCGAAAATAAGGACATATTAACCCTTTGACGTATTGTTTCCGGAAGTAACGGGATAAGAAATATCAGTGTAAATATGAACACCAGCAATAATATATTGCCCAATTTAACTTCGGAATTTGATAATTTTTTATTAAACATAATTATCTTATCATATTGTAAACCTAACAATAGGGGAAAAGTATTACAATAAAAATGAATAATTTTTTAAAGTAAGTATTTTTAGCATTATTTACTAAAAAAATCGAGCAAATATAATATGTTTATGTAAATTTGGCAATTATTTTCAAGACTTTATTTAAAATATTCGGATCGTGTATAGAATAGAATCAAAGATTAACACAAGTTCGGAAGAATTCAAAAGTAACAAAAAAGAATTCTCAAAGATATTAAATGAATACAAAACCGTTTTGGAAAGCGTTAAGCATGGCGCTTCCGAAAAGGCAGTAGCAAGACATAAGAAAAGGGGCAAGTTGCTTGCACGTGAAAGGATTGACCTGCTTATTGACCCGAACACTCCTTTTCTGGAAATTTCGCCTTTGGCGGCTTACGGTTATTACAACAATCAGTTTCCGTCGGCGGGAATTGTAACCGGGATTGGTGTTGTTCAAGGAAAAGAGGTGATGATAGTTGCCAATGACGCCACCGTAAAAGGCGGGACTTATGTGAAAGAGACAATAAAGAAACATGTCAGGGCGCAGCAGATTGCTATGGAAAACAGACTGCCCACAGTATATATGGTTGATTCCGGAGGAATATTTCTTCCTGAGCAGGCCGAAGTTTTTGCCGACCGTCATAATTTCGGAAGGTTTTTTTACAATCAGGCGCGGCTATCGGCAATGGGCATTCCGCAAATAGCCATTGTTATGGGTTCTTGTACTGCCGGCGGTGCTTATGTTCCGGCAATGAGCGACGAGACGATAATTGTCAAAAAACAGGGAACTATTTTTATTGGAGGTCCTCCGTTGGTGAAAGCTGCTACCGGTGAAGTTGTCACTCCCGAAGAACTGGGCGGGGCCGATGTACATACGGCTATTTCGGGTGTTGCCGATCATTATGCCGAGAACGACCGCCATGCCATTCAGATTTGCAGAAATATACTTGAAACGATTGAGCCTAAAGAGAGACAAACACTTGATATTGCACCCGTTGAGGAGCCTTACTATGATCCTGAAGAATTATACGGTATTGCTCCGGTTGATCTTCGTAAGCCTGTGGATGTGAAAGAGATAATTGCACGTATGGTTGACGGTAGTCGTTTTCAGGAGTTCAAAGCACGTTATGCACCCACACTCATTACCGGATTTGCAAGGATAATGGGTTATCCTGTCGGAATAATCGGTAATAATGGTGTCCTGTTTTCCGAATCGGCTTTGAAAGGTGCGCATTTTGTTGAGTTGTGCAGTTCAAGGAACATCCCGATTTTATTTTTACAAAACATAACGGGATTTATTGTCGGAAAACAATATGAACACGGCGGTATAGCACGTGACGGAGCAAAATTCGTACATGCCGTTGCCAATGCCGATGTACCTAAATTCACGGTGGTGTTCGGCGGCTCTTTCGGTGCCGGAAATTATGCAATGGCTGGTAGGGCATACGATCCGCGTTTACTATTTATGTGGCCCAACGCAAAAATTTCGGTTATGGGTGGTGAACAGGCTGCCGGAGTTCTTATCCAGGTTAAGGAAGAGCAACTTGCAGCACGCGGTCAGGAGATGGACCCTGCTGACAGAGAAAAACTGAGAACCGAAATACTGGAAAAATATGAACGTGAAGGTTCGGCTTTTTACAGTACCGCAAGACTTTGGGATGACGGTATTATTGATCCGGTGGATACCCGTAAAATCATTGCTATGGGAATTGCAGCTTCACTCAATAAGAAATTCCCGGATACTAAATATGGAATATTCAGAATGTAAAAAATGAAATACAAAACAGTTGAAATAATCAATAAGGACTCTGTTGCAACAATATATCTCAACAGGCCTGATAAACACAATGCTTTTGACGATCTTATGATTGAAGAGCTGACGAACGCTTTTTCCGAAATAAGTGTGGCGGATAATCCGCGAGTTGTGGTTTTGAGGGGCAGGGGAAAATCATTTTGTGCCGGTGCCGACCTCAATTATATGAAAGGAATTGCCAAATTCGGCTATCAGGAAAATTATGAAGACGGGAAAAAACTTGCCGCACTTTTTAAAACCGTATATCTGTGCCCGCATCCCACAATAGCAGTTGTTCATGGTGCGGCTTTCGGCGGTGCCAACGGATTGCTGGCTGCGTGCGATATTGTTATTGCAGAAGAAAACACAACATTTGCATTCAGTGAGGTTAAAATAGGTATTTCGCCTGCGACCATAGGTCCTTATGTCTTAAAACGGATCGGGGAGTTCGGTGGTAAAGAGCTGATGATGACCGGGAAAAGATTTCAGGGTAATGAAGCTGCAAAATTCGGATTGGTGAACAGGTCTGTTCCTGAAAATGAAATGGAAACGGTACTACGGGATTATATCAACCAATTTATGACCGCTGCCTCGCTTGCGGTCAAGGCGACAAAAGCAATGATAAGCACTTTAACAAACGATAATATAACTTTATCGGATGCAATGGATTATACTGCCGATATCATTGCACGACTGAGAGCTGCCGAAGAGGGGCAGGAGGGTATGGCTGCATTCCTTGAAAAACGTAAACCGTATTGGGTCAAGTAAACTAAACGGATAAGCCGGCTTTTTGTGTTTGCATCTGCCTGTTCACCTTCTTCACCAATCCCTGAAGTACATTTCCGGGGCCAACCTCAATAAATATATCGGCACCATCGGCTATCATGTTTTCCACGGTTTGTGTCCACCGCACAGGTGAAGTAAGTTGTGCAATAAGATTCTCTTTTATTTTTGCGGGTTCTGTTTCCGGCTTAGCATTAACATTTTGATAAATAGGGCAAACAGGTGTATTGAAAGCCGTATTCTCAATTGCTTTGGCAAGTTCAAGCCTTGCAGGTTCCATCAACGGCGAATGAAATGCACCACCTACTTTCAAGGGTAATGCCCTTCTCGCACCTGCCTCTTTCAGTTTTTCACAGGCAATGTCAATTCCTTTCATTGAGCCGGAAATAACGAGCTGTCCAGGGCTGTTATAATTTGCAGGAACAACAACATCATCAATGCTTTTCAGCACATCTTCAACCACTTTGTCATCAAGACCGAGAATAGCAGCCATAGTTGAAGGCTCGGCTTCACATGCAGATTGCATAGCCATAGCGCGGGCATAAACCAGTTTTAAACCATCCTCGAATGACAGAGCAGAGGCAGCTACAAGTGCCGAAAATTCACCGAGTGAATGACCTGCCGTCATATCGGGTTGAAAATCTTGCAATTCCGATGCAAGAATTACCGAATGAAGAAAAATAGCAGGCTGGGTTACCTTTGTTTGCCTTAGCTCCTCGTCAGTACCTTCAAACATAATATCCGTAATCCTGTAACCAAGAATATCATTGGCTTTTTCAAATAGCGTTTTCGCACTTTGGGAGTTTTCGTATAACTCTTTTCCCATTCCTATAAATTGTGCCCCCTGACCGGGGAAAACATATGCTTTCATATCTTGAAATTTTTAAGTTGCAAAAATAGATATTTTAATCTTTTCAATTAATGTAAATTTTTTTTCATCATTTTCACAAAATAGATTACTTTTGCGGCTTGTTTTGAGAATGAGTGATATATTGAATAAATTTACTGATCCGATGCGAAATCAAATTTCAATTTTTTTAAAGCCGATAATGGTTATAAGTCTTCTTGTTGTGATGTTTTCATCCTGTGTACCCATTAAAAAACAGGTGCTTATGCAGGTTCCGGAAGATGACTCGGCAAAAGCCGAATATTTAAACGACAGAACGCTTGCCGATTATCACCTTAAACCGGGGAACAATCTTTATGTAAAAATAATTAGTGCCTCAAAAGATGCCGAGGAGTATTTTAACCCCGGAGTTACCTCATCAGGAAATATTTACTATGATGCTGCTATTTATCTGACCAGTTATTCCGTAAATGATTCGGGCTATGTTGAGTTGCCGTTTATCGGCAATTTATATGCCGAGGGAAAAACCGTTGAACAGTTTAAAGCGGAGGTTAATGACAGTATTTCGGTATATCTTAAAAAATCAATTGTTATTATTAAACTTGTAAACTTTAACATTACGGTTGTGGGAGAAGTTCAAAGGGCAGGACAATATAAGATTTATCAGGATAAAATAAACATATTTGAAGTGTTGGGTATGGCAGGTGATTTCACAACTTATGCAAAAAGAGATGACGTTGTTATTGTCAGGCATACCGAAAAGGGTTCGAAAGTACATCATATTGATTTGTTGAGTGATGATATTTTGGAATCCGATTATTATTATCTTATGCCGGATGATATAGTGTATGTCAGACCTCTGAAAGGAAAGAACTTTGCATATCAGATGTTCCCATATGCACTTGTCATTTCATCAATTTCTTTAATACTTGCTATTTTTTCAATTACAAAATAAGATATAAAAGTGGAAAATAATTTTGCAGAATTACAACAACAGGAAGAATCTTTTGATTATAAAGCGCTGTTTTTCAAGCTTTACCGATACTGGTATTTCTTTATTCTCACCATTTTTATTGCGCTGTTAATTGCTTTTCTATTCAATAAATACACAAAGCCTATTTATGAGGTTAAAACAACGGTATTGATTAACGATACCAAAGGAGGAGAGATGGATGCACAGGCACTGATGGGTTTTGGTTTTATGAATAGTCAGCAAAATGTTGAAAACGAGATCGGGAAACTTCAGTCTTATACGCTTGTTAATGAAGCTGTCAGAGATCTTCCTTTGTATATTTCCTATTTTAGAGAAGAAAACTTTATTACCAAAGAACTTTATAAGGATAATCCCTTTACGATAGTTTTTGACTCTGCACATTTGCAGCCCATAAATCTTAAGTTTAAACTCACCATTCTTAATAATAAAACATTCACACTTGAAGCGGAGGGGAAAAACATCAAACTCTATAGTTATGATAAGTATGAAGTTTTTAAAAGCCCGGGGAAGGAGAGTGAAGTTAATATATTAATTGACAGTACATTTTCGTTCGGTCAAAGGATAATTGACAAAAACTTCAATTTTAAAGTTTTACTAACGGACAGTTACAATCCGGAAACAGATGGGGATGTAAGCTTTTTCTTCATTTTCAACAACCCGGATAAACTCACCAAGCAATTTCAATCGTTTGAGATTGAGCCTATTAAAGAGGAGTCATCCATTCTCAAAATAACACTAAAAGGTAACAATGTAAAAAAATCCATTGATTTTCTCAATACTTTAACGGATGTTTATCTCTCCAGAAATCTTGAGAAAAAGAATCGTGCTGCAGAAAATACCGTTAATTTCATTAATTCACAACTTGGCGTCATTACCGATTCCTTGAACAATGCCGAACAGACATTGCAGGATTTCCGTACTAATAAAAAAGTTATGGATCTTGATTTTCAGGCTACCCAGGTTTTTGAGCAACTTGTCAGCCTTGAGAGTGAGAAAGCAATGCTTAATTTAAAAAATAAATATTATCTAACGCTTAAACAATATATTGAAAAAAATAAGGGTGTAAAAGATAAGTTAATCATTCCCTCTTCGCTTGGTATTGATGATCCGTTGTTAAATGAGCTAACAACCAAATTAACCGATGCATATTCCGAAAGACAGGATAAACTACTCACTTCAACACCAAAGAATCCTGCTGTTATTATGTTGGATGATAAAATAACTATGATTGAGGCCACTTTGTTGGAGAGCCTGAAAAATATTCTTAGGGATTCACAGATTGCAATCAAGGATATTGACGATAGAATATCAGCTCTGGAAAGTAAGGTAAAAAATCTTCCAGCAACACAAAGACAATTACTTGGTATTGAGAGGAAGTTTAAACTAAGTGACAATCTTTACAATTATTTGATGGAAAAACGTTCGGAAGCTCAAATTACCAAAGCCTCCAACGAACCGGATAATGAAATCATTGATATTGCAAGAGACGCGGGTGATGATCCTGTTTTTCCTAAAAAAAGCCTCAACTTCGTAATTGCAATTATTCTCGGAATTGTTCTCCCCGTTGTTTACATACTTGGAAAGGATTATTTTAACGATAGTATTGTTGAGCGAAAAGATGTAGAGAACATTACAAACTACCCAATTGTAGGGCACATTATTCATAGTAACAGAGACACTCAGGCAGTTGTTGCCGAATCGCCAAAATCATCCATTGCAGAATCGTTCCGTTCCATCAGGACAAACCTGCAATTCCTGAATCAGGGCAAAGGTGATAAACAGACAATACTTATTACATCCGATATGGTAAGTGCGGGTAAAACTTTTACTGCAATAAATCTTGCTTCCATATTTGCGCTTTACGGCAAGAAAACCGTTCTTCTGGGTTTTGACCTCAGGAAACCGAAGATTTATAAAGATTTTGGTTTGAAAAATATTGAAGGTATAAGTTCATATCTTATTGATAAAAGTGAGTTTGAAGATATTATTCAGCACTCACCCATTGAAAATCTGGATGTGATTATGGCCGGTCCGGTTCCTCCGAATCCTGCAGAACTGATTGCCTCAAAGAAAACGGATCTAATGTTTGAGAAGATTAAGGAAAGGTATGATTATATTATTCTTGACACTCCTCCCGTCGGATTGGTTACGGATGCTTTCCTTCTGATGAAATATGCGGATTCCAATATATTTGTCGTCAGACAGAATTATACAAATAAAAAAGTGTTCTCCTCTATTATGGGTGATCTTGAAAAACGTAATCTCAAAAATATCAGTATCCTTATTAATGATGTTAAGCTAACAAAAAGCTCATATGGATACGGCTATGGATACGGCTATGGATACGGCTACGGATACGGTTATGGCTACGGTTATGGTTACGGCTATGGCTATGGTTACTATTCAGATGATAAAGCCCAGGAGAAAGATTCCACGATGAAGCGAATCTTTAAAAACACATAATCTAAAATAATTCCGGAATCTTTTTTGCCACCTCAGGATTATCGTTGGAAGGTGAATTAACAAGTTTTGATACTCGAAATGCAGTCAGAAATTCCGAATCAATAGGCCTGAGCAATGATTTTAGAATCTCCGGATTTGGTTCTTCAATCCAGATACGTTCTTCGCCGGATTTCAAAATAACAGGCATTCTTGTATGAATATTTTTCATCAACTCATTCGGCTCTGTTGTAATAATGGCAAAGGAGTTTATCGCTTCTCCGTTTTCATCTTTCCAAGTATCCCAAACTCCTGCCATAGCAAAAGGAGACCCGTCTTTCATTGTAATTCTGTATGGAATCTTCTCTTTTGAATTCACCTTCTTCCATTCATAAAACCCATCTGCAGGAACCAGACAGCGTTTTCGTCGGAATGAGTTTTTGAATGAAGGTTTTCTGTCAATTGTTTCTGCTTTTGCATTTATCATTTTGTTGCCAATGGTTTTGTCTTTGGCCCAAAAAGGAATCAATCCCCATCTGTAATAACTAAGTTCATAGGGTTTTTCATTTGAAATAACCGCAATATCTTGTGACGGGGCACAATTATACCTCGGCTTGTAAGTGTTTGTATCCACCCTCACATGAAAATGATTTTCAATCATTTCCGCAATAACCGCAAATGAAAATCTTCCGCACATTATTAAATATAGTAAGAGACAAAAGTACAAAAAAGATACCCGGTTTAATAACCAAAATTTAAAATTCTATGCTCTTCGGATTTGGTGTTTACATAAAAGTTTTGTACTTTTGGCAAAATCTCATTTTTTCAATACATAAAAACCGGATGATATGAAGCAATCTAAGTTTATTTTAACGACTGTTTTGCTTGCTTTTTTATATCTGATTGGATACGGGCAGGCAAGTATGACGGTGAATCCCGGAACCGATATTACAATCGGGACGGGTACAACGCTCGATGTTGGGGGAGCAAAGTTGTTGCTTATGGATGACTATTCATCGGCACCATCGTTTCTTCAATATGGAAACCTAACCTTTTCCGGCGGCGGTGAAACCTATGTGGAGCAGTATCTCACAAGGGATGTTTTTCATATGGTTTCCACACCTGTCGCTAATGAGGTCATTGAGGTCTATCAGTGGAAGTATCTTGAACAATTCAATGAAAATGACGGTACATGGACATTTTTAGACCTTCCGTTATCTACTCCGTTAACTGTGGGAAAGGGATATTTTGTCTATTCCTACACTACGGACCCCAACGGACAATGGCCGTCATCGGGTGATTCCGTGGTCTTTAACGGCAATCTTAATTATCAGGATGTTAATCTTACTTTGTCAAATACCGATGCCAGTCCAACCTCGGGATGGAACCTTATTGGGAATCCCTTTCCCGTAGCCATTGAGTGGAACGGTAACTCCGACTGGAACCTGAATAATGTGGGAGGCTCAATGTATATCTACGATCCGGACGGCGGTGGCAACTATGTAGTGTGGAACTACACTTCGGGTGGAACAAATCCCAACGGTGGCTATATTGCTTCGACACAAGGATTTTGGGTTAGAACTGCCGACACAACGGGAGGTTCGGCTACATTGACGATACCTGCCTCACAACGTTATCATAACGGTGCTTCTTTTTTCAAAAGCAGCGGACCAATAATTTCCAATCAACTGTTGCTTACAGTGGAGGGTAATGACCAGACCGATAAGACGGTTATTGGGTTTTATGATGAGTCAACGGCAGATTTCGACCCGCAATATGACGGAGTTTATTATAAGGCTCCCGGTGGTGCTCTCTCTCTTTATTCGGTAACTTACGGGGAAAAATATGCTTTGAACGAGTTGCCTTCTGCTGAAGAATATCCCGTTGTTGCTCTTAATTTTGAACCTTCCGCTTACGGCAAATACACGCTAAGAGCGGAATGGCTTGAAAGTATTCCTGCAGAAACTCCTGTTTATCTTGAAGACAAACAGGATAAAGTTATAAGAGACCTGAGGGCAAAACCCAAATATGAGTTCACTTCGGCAAAATCGGATAATCAGGAAAGGTTCAATATTTGGTTTACCGAGCCGGGAATTTCCGAAAATGTATTGTCCTATATTCACATTTACAGCTTTGACAAAACCGTTTATCTCGATATTCCGGTTGAACTCAACGGTGATATTGAGATTTATGATATTACGGGACGCCGTGTGGATAGCCGTAAAGCAAATATCGGAAGAAACGAAATTGAATTGCAGCGGCCCAATGGAAACTACGTTGTGCGTGTAGTTGCCGACGAAGGGACAATTTCAAAGAAGGTTTACATTAATTAATTGAATATTAACATTAAAAAGATATAAAAAATGAAAACAGTAAAATTTACACTAATTGCTTTCATCGTTTCGATGATAACGATAACCGTAAGTGCCCAGAATCAGGGTGTGGCAATAAATACTGACGGTGCTCAGGCCGATCCGTCTGCAATGCTGGATGTTAAATCAACATCGGGTGGTATATTAATACCGAGAATGACCCAAACGGAAAGGAATAATATCAGCAGTCCTGCTCAAGGACTCATGGTCTTTCAGACCGACAATACTTCGGGATTTTATTATTATGACGGCGGATGGCAATATATCGGCGGCCCCGATGGTGACTGGACAGTTAACGGGAACGATATGTCGAACAATAATTCGGGAAATGTGGGAATAGGTACAACTACTCCCGGTGCAAAACTTGAGGTTGCGGGACATATCTGGCAGACTGGAACGGGTAATTCCGTATTTCTCGGAGAACAAGCAGGAGAAAGTGATGACTTAAGCGATAATGTGAATGTTTTTGTTGGAAAACAAGCAGGACAAAGCAATGTTAACGGACAAAATAATATAGCAATAGGTATGCAAGCTCTGTTGGCAAATACTTCAGGTGTAAGAAATATTGCTATTGGTTCGGCAACATCGTGGCTTAGTAACGGAATAAGTAACGTTTCGGTAGGGCATTCCACAAGTGCGAATAATCTTGACGGAAGCTATAATACCGTTTTGGGAACCTATGCATTTAAAGCCCAGCAACATTCCAGTTACAATACTGCTATCGGATTTAATGCTGTTGGCGATTTTCAAGCTATACCTTGGGCTTTAGGTTATTATACGGGAGACAGATTAACTGCGGTAGGCTATGAAGCAGTATTTGCAAATCAAAAGGGAATACGTAATACAGGTGTCGGATATAAGGCTTTGCACAATAATGAAGACGGCGATTATAATACTGCCATCGGTTACGGAGCTGCCCAAAATCTTGCAGGTTTGGATAATACAACGGCACTTGGAAACGGCGCCGAACCGACGGCAAGTAATCAGGTTGTACTTGGAAATGGTAGTGTGACACAAGTTAAAACTGCCGGTGCCGTTACTGTCGGTAGTGCAACGGTAACTGAGCCGGGAACAATCAGGTTTGATACCACGGATAATCATTTCTACGGATATAACGGCACTTCCTGGGTTCAGCTGGATAATTAGTAATAATATTTAAGGATATAATTCATAAGCCCTTTCTTTTTAGTTGGGGCTTATGAATTTATTGATGGTCTGAAATGTGAAAAACATAAAGAGTATTATGATTCCCTCCTGCTCAGGTTTTTTGCAAATTTTATCAATTCCGATTTTCTGTTTTCATTAACCGGAATAATCTCCATAAAATCCATAGCTCTGTCGAAATACCTGTTCATTTCGTTCTCGGTTTCTTCCCTGATGTTTAGCTTCTCATATATTTTTTTAACTTCATTCACTTTGTCGGAGTCATTATTTTCAAACAGATATTTAAGTTTTTCAAGTGTTTCTCCTTCTGCCTTTTCAAAAGCTTTCAGATAGAGATATGTTTTTTTGTTTGTCGTAATATCACCACCTGTCGTTTTGCCGAACTTTTCAACTTCACTAAAAACATCAAGCAGGTCATCTTTTAGCTGGAAAGCGATTCCGAGATTTTCCCCGAATCTGTATAGAGCTTCGCCATATTCATCATCGGCACCGGACAAAACAACTCCTATTTTCAGGCTTGCAGCAAGCAATACAGCGGTTTTAAGCCTTATCATCTCAATATAGTCTTTAATAGTAATGTTGTTTTGAGTTTCAAAGTTCATATCATACTGCTGGCCTTCACACACTTCAATTGCAGTTTTGTTAAAAATGGAAAAGACCTTTGACCTGACATTTTCCGGAGCTTTCATAATGTATTCATAAGCAAGTGCCATCATCGTATCACCGGATAGTATTGCCACATTTGAGTTCCATTTTTTGTAAACCGTTTTTTCGCCGCGCCTAATAGGGGCTTTATCCATAATGTCATCGTGCAAAAGAGTGAAATTGTGGAATATTTCAATACCTATTGCCGGATTAAGAGCTTTTTCCAGGTCGCCTGCGAACATATCGCAAGCCATAAGACATAATGCAGGACGTAGTCTTTTACCGCCGAGGGATAATGTGTATGAAATGGGCTGGTACAGTTCAACAGGTTTTCGTCGTAAGTCAAACTCCGTCAGGGCAACAGCTATTCTTTTTTGTATTTCTTCAATGGTTCGCATGCTATTTTACTCTAAAATGCTCAATAAATATTCGCCATAACCGCTTTTCATCAACGGTTCGGCAAGTTTTTTCAATTGGTTTTCGTCAATAAATCCCTTTTGATAGGCAACTTCCTCAATACAACCAATCTTCAATCCCTGACGGTGTTCAATGACTTCCACAAACTGCGACGCCTGCAACAAAGAGCTGAAAGTTCCGGTGTCGAGCCAGGCTGTGCCTCTGTCAAGAATCCCCACCTTTAGTTTTCCCTTTTCAAGATAATATTTGTTAACATCCGTTATCTCATATTCGCCTCTTGCACTGGGTTTCAGATTTTTAGCAACTTCAATAACGGAATTGTCATAAAAATATAATCCGGGTACTGCAAAGTTTGACTTGGGATTAGACGGTTTTTCCTCTATGGAAACGGCTTTGTTGTTTTCATCAAACTCAACAACTCCATATCTTTCGGGATCGGAAACGTGATATGCAAAGACCATTCCGCCCTCGGGATCGTTATTGTCGGTAAGGAGTTTTTCAAGTCCTGTTCCGTAAAAAATATTATCACCGAGGATCAAAGCACATTTTTCATTACCAATAAACTTTTCACCGATAACGAAAGCCTGTGCAAGCCCGTTGGGAACTTCCTGTTTTGCATAATGAAAATTGCATCCCAGTTTTTTGCCGTTACCGAGAAGTTTTTCAAAGTGGGGAAGATCGTGGGGTGTTGAAATAATCAGTATTTCACGTATTCCTGCTTTCATAAGTATTGAGAGCGGATAATAGATCATAGGTTTATCGTAAATGGGCATCAGTTGTTTGCTGACTGCAAGTGTTAAAGGGTGTAGCCTTGTGCCCGAACCCCCTGCAAGAATAATTCCTTTCATAGAAAAAATGATTAAAATGCGATGTAAAGATATGGTAAATTTTGTTATGCCGACCCTCTTGTATCAATCTGCTCTATTTCCAGATCATTAAGTTCGATATCTTCCTCTTCGTCGAATATTTCGAGTAACGGCTCTTTAAAGGCTTTTGTAGTTATACGATTGTCGAGTGTCAACAATAATGAAGGAAGCAGGAAAAGATTGGAAAGGAGTGCTACAATGAGAGTAAATGCTATAAGATATCCAAGTGATTCCGTTCCTCCGAATGATGAAAGGGTAAAAATTATAAAACCGAAAAATAGTACAACAGAGGAATATATCATACTAAACCCTGTTTCCTGCAAAGCAGGGATAACGGATTCTTTGATTCTCCATTCATGTATTTTCAAATGCAGCCTGTATCTCGACAAGAAGTGAATTGCATTATCAACGGAGATACCAAGTGCTATGCTGAATATTAATACCGTTGATGGTTTTATTGATATCCCGATAAAGCCCATCATAGCTGCGGTAAGAAGCAATGGTATAATATTGGGAACAAGTGAGATTAAGATCATTCTAATGGATGTAAAAAGCATTGCCATAAGAATAGTAATCACAACAAGAGCAAGCAATAAGCTGGTAAACAGATTGTTTACAAGATATTTTGTGCCTTTCAGAAAAACGAGAGCCGTTCCGGTGAAATATACATTGTATTTTGAAGGCGGAAATATTGAGTCAACCCTTGGACGCAGTTCCTCATTGACACGTTGTATTTCAAAAGTTCCGAGGTTTGCCATTTGCGTGCTTACACGTGTATATCTGCCGGTGGAATCAACAAAAGAGCTCAATATGGACTTTTTGCCTTTCTTCATTTTAGGAGCATACGAAAAAATGAAATTCTTTTCCTGATTGTTCGGCATTGTGTACATTTTTGGATTACCCCTGAAAAAGGCCTGCTTTGAAAATTTAACAACATCCGCAACCGAAAGCGGTTTGGAAAGTTCGGGATAGGTGCTCAGCACATTTTCCAGCTTATTGATTCTTTTTATGGTTGACAGTTTTTCAACTCCCTTTTTCTTTTTTGTGTCAATCATAATTTCATAGGGCATAACGCCTTTGAAATTTTTCTCAATAAACATTAAATCCTTATATAACTTGTCATCCTTCGGGATATCATCAACAATTCGTCCCGTTGTTTTCAATCTTAAAATTCCGAAAACCGCAATAATCAGCAGAGAGGCGGTTGTAAAATATACGATTTTTCTGTGTTGGGATACGATATTGACAACCTTTTTGATGATAACACTCACAATACCCCTTTCAAGATGACGGAAATGACGTTTTGAAGGTGCCGGCAGATAACTGAAAAAGATTGGAATGAGGAAGAGGGTCAATACATAAGCAACAAGAATATTTATTGAGGCAATGACTCCGAATTCAACAAGTAAACTATTCCCGGTAACAATAAAAGCTGCAAACCCGGCAGCAGTAGTGGCATTGGTTAATAAATTGGCATTGCCGATTCTTTGAACCATTCGCGAAAGCGCTTTAACCTTGTTTCCATGATTACGGTACTCTTCGTAATATTTGTTAAGCAGGAAGATACAATTTTCAACTACAATTACAATCAGCAGAGGAGGCAAAACGCCCGTAAGCATTGTTACTCTGTAGTTGAGTAGCGACATAGTTCCCATTACCCATATTACTGTTATTACAACTATCAGCATTGGGAAAAAGACCGCCTGAAACGATTTAAAGAAAACCAGCAAAATGATTGAAGCAACCACCATAGCCAGAATTACAAAAAATTTCATCTCATCTTCAAGCATCTTTGCAGTTACAATTCTGATGTATGGCAATCCCGAATAGTGAGGATCAATATTATATTTTTCACAAAAAGTGTCAACCATACTTTTTATTTCGTCTGCAAGCTGAACTCTTCCTTTTGAGTTAAGTTTCTTCTCATCAAGGGTAATGGCTATAAGTTGTACATTTGTCTTTTTGTTGAATAAAAGACCGTCGTAAAAAGGAAGACTGTATGTTATTTTTTTCAGGCTGTCAAGCTCCTTTTGGGTTTTGGGTTTTTGAGTGACTACAGGACGAAAATCGAATTTTTTTATGGAATCATTACGTATCAACTCAAAAAGTCTTGCGGTTGAGATTACTTCCTGAACGCCGTTTATATTTTTCAGATTATAAGTTAAATCGTAAAAGTCGTCAAACTCACCGAGTTTAAAAAGGTCTCTGTCTTCAATGGCAATCACCATCACGGTGCCGTCCTTACCGAACTTCTGTTTAAAATCGTTGTAGATAATGCTTGCGGTATCGGAAGCAGGCAACAGGCTCCCGAATTCATACGACATCTTCACCTGCGTGGCTTTATATCCCATAAATGCCGTAAGCAGAACAATAGCAATCAAGTTGCCGAGTCTGTTTCTTAAAATATGCCGCACGAGATATATCCACATAGCAGGTTAGTCGTATAATTTTCTCAATATCATTACTTTTATTAAAAAGGGATGCAAAAGTAATACTTTCCACGGAATTTGAAAATAAAAATCGAAAACAGCTCTTTTTTCGTTTGCCGGTGCATAAAAATTTTGTATATATTTGCAGTATTAATTTTCAATACAATGAAGAAATTACCCATTGGAATACAGACTTTTCGGGATATCATTAAAAATGATTATACTTATATTGACAAAACTTCTATTGCTTACAATTTAATAGAGAACGGAAAATATTACTTCCTTTCCCGTCCGCGGAGGTTTGGCAAGTCATTGTTTGTTGATACTTTACAATCGCTGTTTCAAGGGGAGAAAGATCTGTTCGAGGGTTTGTATGTTTATGATAAATGGGACTGGGAACGGAAATTTCCCGTTATTAACATATCTTTCGGTGGTGTTGCCAAAAGTGTAGGCGACCTGAAAAAAGATATTATGTACATCCTGAAAGATAATCAGGAACGTTTGGATGTGAGCTGCGCCGATCTATCCGATACGGGAAACTGTTTCAATGAGTTGATAAAACTTACTTATAACAAATACAACGAAAAGGTGGTAATCCTCGTGGATGAATACGACCGCCCCTTGCTTGATAACATTGACGACACTGAAACGGCAAATGACATACGTGAGATTATCAAAGACCTTTATTCCCAAATAAAAGATAACGACAGATATATCAGGTTTGCTTTTCTCACGGGAGTCAGCAAATTCTCAAAAGTATCAATATTCAGCGGGCTGAATAATCTTGTTGATATAACCCTCGACAGTAAATATGCAACCATCTGCGGTTATACGCAAAACGATCTTGAAACAGTCTTTGCAGAGCACTTGAAAGGAGCTGATAAAGAATTAATTAAAGAGTGGTACGACGGATACAACTTCAACGGCGAAAATGTATATAACCCTTTTGATATCTTACTTTTGATCAACAGCGGATTCATATTTAAAAACTACTGGTTTGAAACCGGAACACCCACATTTTTGATTAAACTTATAAAAAAGAACAGATATTTTCTTCCTCAGCTTGAAAATCTGAAAGTCAATAATATGATTCTGGAAAGTTTCGACATTGATAATATCAAAATAGAGGCGGTTTTGTTTCAATCGGGATATCTGACTTTAAAAAAGATTGTGGAACTTCCTTTCGGCGGACTGGAATATGAGTTGCGAATTCCCAACAAAGAGATCAGGTTATCACTAAACGAAGCTTTGATTGATTTTCTTACAAACGATATTACTGCAACACAAAAGCGGACAGACCTTTACAATGCACTGATAAATAGTGATATGCAATTTTTGCGCCAATCCATTGAATCGTTGTTTGCTTCCATTCCCTATAACAATTATGTCAAAAACAATTTGGGAGAATACGAAGGATATTACGCCAGTGTCATATATGTATATCTTGCTTCCGTGGGTCTTGAAATAATAGCTGAAGACGTTACAAACAAGGGTAGAATTGATCTCACCTTGTTTGTAAGAGACCAAAGGAGGATATTGAGGAATATTTACCTGCTTGAGTTCAAGGTTGTTGACAAAAACACCTCTGAGACGGAAAATTCGGCACTGCTGCAAATAAAGGAGAGGCAGTATCACAAAAAATATCTTTCGGGGTATAACTATGAAGGACTCTATATCGTCGGTATTGAGTTCGACGGAAATGAGAGAAACGTCTCCTCTTTCGAGTGGGAAAAGATAGCCTAATCCCAGTTCAATATCTTGAAAAAGTCAAACTCTTCCGGATCGTCAACATATTGTTTTGCAGCATCATAATCTGCTTCGCGTATAAAGTGCATATTATTGCGCATCACCATCTGTGCTTTCTGGCAATTGATATCAACGAGTCGCGGTTTCACTTTTCCGTGCTCATCTTCCACATCTTTAAGATAGAGCGGTGAGATATCACCTTTGGGGTCTGCAGTCACCATACAACCTGTAACTCCTTCGTCAAACAGTTTTTTAACACCAATACCAAGCAGTGAGCAATACAAAAGGTCGAAAGCGGTAGGAATAACACAACGCAACTCATAACCGAGTTCCACCGGACGGCTTTTAATACTGATATCCAGCTCTTTTAACTTTCTTTGCACCAGCATATTGAAGATATGTGCCTTACTGACATTCCCCAGCTCGGGATGGCCGTGGTCGTCATAAGTAAAGTTGATACCTGTTGCTTCTATTTCCGTATTTGTCAGAAAATGAAAAACACCTTCGCTGATAATGGCAGCACCATAGTTGATACCGAGTATCTTACGTTTTATCATCGAAGATATGACAAGGTTAATAATCTTATCGAACGAAGGTCTTGCCTTGTCAAACATCTCGGGAATAACGATCATCGGATAGTGGCAGGAAGCACCGATTCCGAATGCCAGATGACCGGCTTCGCGTCCCATTGCAGAAACGACAAACCAGTTCCCGCTGGTGCGGGCATCTTCATAAACCGTAGCAGCTATCCTCACTCCCGCCTCTTTTGCCGATTCATAACCGAAAGTAGGTGACCCTTCGGGTAAAGGCAGGTCATTGTCAATGGTTTTCGGGACGTGAATATTCTGAATACTCACATTGTTATCGTGAAGATATTTTGATATTCGGTTTGCGGTGGAAGCGGTATCGTCACCACCGATTGTAACCAAAAGTTTTACATTGTTTTGTACAAAAAAATCCGGATTAAATTCATCGTCTTTAGGCTTGTGCCGGCTCATTCTGAGAAATGAACCTCCCTGATTCATTATCTTATCACATCTTTCGAAATCCATCTCCACAATATCGCGTTTCGGTGAAAAAAGTCCTTTATATCCGTCGTGAATACCGATAACCCTGTATCCTTCTTTCAAAAAGACTTTGGCAACCGATGCCGTTACTGTATTTATTCCGGGTGCAGGACCACCGCCTGCCAGTATTGCTATTGATTTTTTCATTATTTCAGCTGTTTTAAAATTTGTGCAAAGATAAAATTTTACAATGATACATTACGCTTTTTTAACGGAACGGAATGGAAAAACTTATGGTAATCTTATTTCTCCGGTTTATAAATTCAGAACAACTAACCCATAAAATTTAATCTGCAGTTTAGCATTAAATATATTAATTTTACATAATTTCGGGAATAGATTCATTGCATTAATACCTGATGCCTTTGCGGTTCTTAGTGTCTTTGAGCCTTAGTGGCAAAATAGCGGAAAATTAGCCACAAAGACAAGAAGGCTCAAAGAAAATACAAAGGTAAACTCACAAAACACCCTCATTACATTTCCCAGAGGGTCAGCCGTTCTGAATTTTGTAAGCCGGTTCTTCTTATATTATTCCACCTTCACCCTTACTCCTTCGGAATGACTTGTAAACTCGGGAGCATACATACATTGTATTATTGTTATCCCGTTTGAAAAATCTCCTTTTTGCGAAACAATAAGCGGATATTCAAATACATAGGTTCCTTTACGTAAATGCTCGAAAAAGAAATTCACCGAAGCATCTTTGAAACTTTGATAATAACCGAGACCGTCTTGATACCTGTATCCCGAAAGTGAATTGACAGGTTCGAATGATGCGGAGCGCAAATCTTTCATATGTACGTAATCCATATCCCTGTCAACACGCAACTCTATTCTGACCTTTATCTTGTCACCTCTTTTCAATGCCATATTTTCGGTTACCGGTTCAATTACGGGGCCGGCATCCGTATTATGCTCAACAAAAAGTTTTTTATCAAGTTTTAACGGCGTTTCGTGCGGGGTGACTTTGTCAAGGTCTTCAAAATATTGCCAGTAAACCGCACCCCAGGCTATGTTTTCATTCTCATTGGTAACCGAAATTTCACCCATTTCGGGCTTTATCTCATTTCCCGACCAGGAAGTTTTGAAATAACCTGTTCCGGCCTCAACTTTTGTATTTTCAAGTTTCAGCGGATTAATGGTTTTGTTGCCTATCTTTATTATGGCGAGTTTGCTGTTTGCCAACAGGTCGGAACCTTGTAAAATGAGTGCATAAACAGCTTCGGCGGTTGCTTTGGAAGTTTTCCAGTCCTGTGTCTGTTTTTGTTTTAAAAGCCATATTTTCATCTGTTCAACAGCTTTTTTATCGTGCATTATCTCATCGAAAGCTTCAATGAGCAATGCTTGTGTTTCGACGGGAGCCTGATACCAGAAATATCCGGTCTTGTTATCGCTCCAATACATTCCCATTTCATCGGAATAAAGGGCATGCTCTTTAATTGAAGCCATAATTTGCGTAGGCAATGATTTCATACCCAGTCTATTGGCAAACAGAGCTGTCATTCCCTGCAAATATAAGTTTTGGTTAAGCCAATACTCTTTAGCCTGGTCACGATAAAATGAGAAAGCCTCGGTTGTGCCACCCGGAATTTTCATTTCTTTAATAAAGAAACTCCGTGCATACAGATACTGGATTTGCAAACTTCCGATATGCTGACCTTTTATTCCGTCGGGATTATGTTTTTTCAAATTATCATAATCCTTTTTTAACTCTCTGTCAAGGAAGTTTATGGCTTTGGAAATCATTTGTCGCAGGTCGGGATTATCCCAAACTTTCAGAATGCCGAGTTGTTGAAGGTGCCCGAAACCCGTAACGATATTTTGGGTAATATTCCGGCTTTCGCGCATACCTTCAAACCAGGGCCAGCCGCCGTTGGGCGACTGTTTTTGTCTGAGCAGCACGAGAGATGATTCCAATTCGCCGGACATCCTGTTAATGTCGAACAACAAAGCTATACGCTGTTTGCGTTCGGTTTCGTTCTCAGCCTCCAGCACCCAAGGAGTCTCCCGGAGTATAACGGATTTCAACTCCTCATTCTTCTCAAGATTGGACAGTAAGGCATCTGGCGAATAGTTTTTCCAGGTATCAAAAACCTGTTTGATACGCGGATTGGAGTTTACGAGATGAGAAGCTATACTGTTGGCATAATAGCGTGCAAAAATATCATCGGCCGATTCCCTTTCGGTTTCAATCATATAGGGCAATGCCTGAACGGCATACCATACCGGATTTGATGAAAATTCCAATGTATATTTGAAATTCTTCAGAGATTTGTTTTTACCCGATTTCAGGAGTTTCTTAAAATTAAAATTTTTTGTCTCATTTCCTTTTACAGGTAGCGGCAGCGATTCGGTAACCAACACTCTGTTTGTGAGAACAGGCAAAGCTTTCTCTTCACCGTCGGTGAAATTTCCCGCTTGTGCTTTTATCCGGTATGAAACAACATCAACATCGTCGGGGATGGTAATATTCCAGCTTACGGTTGCACTGTTACCTTTGGCAACGGAGAAGTTGTCTTTCACCGCTTCTGTTTGAAATGACGAGGTAACCTCCTTCATCGTCCTTGTATCAAAAAACTGCAATTGAGCTTTTCCCGTCAGTTCTTTCCGGGAAAGGTTGACAACCTTAGCCGTAAAGGTCATCTTATCTCCCTGACGGAAAAATCTCGGTGCATTCGGTATCACCATAAGTTCTTTTTGGGTTACTATCTCCTTTTCAAACTGTCCGTATTTCAGGTCTTTGGTATGAGCCAATCCCATAAATTTCCACTTTGTGAGTGATTCCGGTACTTCAAAGCCGATTATCACCTCTCCTTTATCATTTGTTTTTAATGTGGGATAAAAGAAAGCCGTTTCGCGGAAATCGCGTCTTAGCTGGAAGCCCGGTTTTTCTTTTTCAGCCTCTTTCGGTTTTTCTTCGCCCGTTTGTTCAATATTTTCAGAAACCGTTTGCTCCGGCTCTCCTTTTGCTTTTATGTTTTCTCCGACATCCGCTTGGCGGCCGGGTACGGCCATAACATCATACGATTCTCTTGCAAACAGTACGGGACCATAGTAGTTGAATCCGAACCAGTTTAGCTTATCATATTGCTGAATCACAGGAGTTTCAGGCTGAAATGAAGGAGTCGAAACTCTCAAAGTAGTTACCGGAAAAGCTCCGTTTGCTTGCCAGTTGACAGTGCCGTAGGTTTTGCCGTAAAGATTGAACTGCCAGTTGTGAGATTTAAAAGCATCCAACGATTCGTCATACATTGAAGCAAGTAATTCGGCAACCGCCTGATCACCATTTTTACCGGATATCTTAATTCTCCACTCCTCTTTTTGTCCGGGAACCAATTTGTTGCGGAAAGTCTCAAAATCAAAAACAAGCTCTTTGTTAGTGAACGGGACGTCAATATTCAAGCTGTGTCGGAAACTCCTGTTGTGTTTTACAAAAATGATGTTTATCGTAAATCCGCCCCTGTTGTCCTCAGTAACCGGATACTCTATAAAACGTTGTTCATTGTTCAGGTTGATCTTCTCTTTATGAAGAATATTATCTTTTTGGACAACTTCATAGATCAGCGTTACATTTTTATCCTTTGTTCCGATAACGAATGATGCCTTTTCTCCCGGCTCACACTTTGTTTTAACAGGTTGAAACCAGTCTATTTCATTGATAGGCGATTGCTTGTCATTTAACGAATATAGAGTAAAATACTTTTTCAGTTCCACTTTTTGTCCGAAAGCATCCTTAGTGGTAATGTCGGCGACATAACGTCCTGCCGGCCAGGACGCAACTCCTGACAAATCATAAACGGACTCGTTTTTTGTATTGAAATCAATACTCGCTGTTTCAGATTCGATTGTGAATTTATCCGGTCTGTTCTCATCTTTATAAACATTGTAAGGAAATTCTTTGACAAAATCGTCTTTTGAAATAACGTGGATATCGGGTTCTTTCCACTCTCTTTGAACCAAAAGGCGTTCCGGCTCTTTAAGTTTTGAGATGATGACTTTCCCGGCTGCCGGTTCAGGTTGTCCGTTCAGATTTGTAGTTTTAAGATTGAATTTTGTAAAATCATTTTTCTCAATTGCATCGGAAATATCAATATCAACAAGCAGAGCCGTTTGACCGACACTGACATTTGTTTTTGACGATTGCGTTTCACCGTTAATATCGGTAACTTCGGCGGTAATTTCATAATTGAATACCGGCTTTTGTGTTTCAGGTACCGAGAGGTCGGGAACGGCTGTGAATTCTATTTCAAAATTGCCGTTTTCATCCGTTTTTATTGTTCCGTTTACAATTTCCATTTCACTTCCCTGCGGCATCGGTATCCAACCGAAAAAATCGTATCGCCAAAAGGGAAAGGATGTTTTTCTAACCACCCTGTATTTCACCTTTGCATTGTCAATATTGTTTCCTGCATAAGCTTTTGCATTACCCGATATCCTAACGGTTTCGTCCAACTTGTAACTTCCTTTGACGGGATTAAAGCCGACTTCGAAGGTAGGTCTTTTATATTCCTCAACGGAAATGTTAACCGTTCCCGATTCGTTTTTAATTGTCATATAACCGTTCAATACTCCCGTTGGAACTGTAAACGTACCCTGAAAAGAGCCGTATTCATTGGTTGTGAGTTTCGATTCGGAGATTTTTTGATAGTTGACATCCCTGAAAATCACAGTGGTTGTATATCCGGGTTTAATGTCATATTTGTCGCCTTGCTTTTCAAGAACTATCCCTTTGAAATAAATTGTTTGTCCGGGACGGTATATTGAGCGGTCGGTGAAGAACCGGATTTTTGTCTCTGTTTTTTCAGGCCTGTCGGCATAATATGTTTCGTAGAAGTTACGGTCGGTGATCCATTTATCGTTCTTTGAGGTAAACTCGATTGAGAACGAATTTGTACGAGTTCCTTGCTTTTTCTCAGGCATCTTTATAAATCCGTTTTCGTCGGATGTGAATATTTCACCTTGTGTATAAGTGTATTCACGCGTGTCGTAATTATATTTTCGGTATAAACGTTGAGCTTTTACCGACTTCATAGGTTTTCCGGTTTCACGGTTAAGTATGTAAAATTTGTAGCTTCCCTTTTTGGTTTTTTGTGCAATATAGCTTATCTTCGACATCCAGAAAGTACCGTAATTCACTGGAGCAACATCCGGGTTGAACATATCGTCGGCACTTACAAGAAGAACATAGTATCCCTGAGAAAGAGCAGGTATTTTTACTTCGGTGGAGTGGTGTTGAAAATCGCCGTCGTCGGTAATACCGGTTGTCCAGGATTTCAGAGGGTTTTTATTTGTAAAGTGTTGTATGATTTTTCGGTTTGAACCCGATTTTTGGCTTATTTTTTCAAATTCGGTAAAATCGGCTTTTACAATTCTGAAAAAGAGTTTGTCAATATTTTTATATTCAACAAGTGCAAGAAACGGTTTATCCGGTATGTTTACATTTCCTGTTGTTATTTCAAGACTCTTTTTTTCTATTCTTTCTTTCAGTATCCGGCAGTTTTTTGCCCCGTTTGAACCGGGAAATTTTAAAATGGCATCGTTACATTTTTCGTAAGCGGTTTTTATTTCCCATTTGTATTTGTCAGAGTTTAAAGGATTGTATTTTCCTCCCAACTCATTATGTAGCTGTGCCAAAAGATAGGTGGCATCCGTTGAAACGGGATAATCGGAATAATGTTTTTCAACTCTTTCAAGTGCCGAAAGATAGAGGTCGTCTTTGTTTTCCAAAACAGAATTTTGCCTGACGAATTTCAGCCTTTGAAGGTCAACATCTACAAGTGGTGCGGGCTCTTTATCTTTAAGATGAAAAGCAATCAAATCACGATAGAGGGTGAGTGCATAATATTTTAACGAAAGGGAATCTTTAGTTACGGGAGCTATTTTTATAAATGATTCAGCACCTGCAAAATAATCTTTATTGTTAATTTCAAAACGGTATGCCGGTTGAACAATTGACGATTCGTCGTTGCTGAAAAAATCAATTGCTCTGTGTGCCAGAAAGTCATAAAGAGTAGGTCTGTATTGAGTGGAGTTTTTTGCCGTGTCGAGAATAGCTTCAAACTCCAATATGTTTGTTTTCTTCAACATTTCCGGCTCTTCGAGTGAGGAAAGATAACTTTTTCCAATTGCATTGAGAAGGTGTTTTAAATTCCAGGTTTTCAAATCATTATTTTCAAAATTATCGGTTGTTGTACGGTCGAGAAATTTACGCCTGTTAGACTTATAATATCGCCAAAGCAATTCGGCTTCAACGGAATATAAAATTTGCTTTTCAGGTGTTGAGGCCTCATTTATTTGCTTTTGAATATCGGCAATTGCTTCTTCCATAAAATCCTCTCCGAATTCCGATTTAAGTTTGATTTTATAGATGGTTGCTTTAATGAACTGAGGTGAATTACCATCGTCTTTTGCCTTCTCATAAATTTCTTCCACCACTTTCAATGCCGACTTGGGAAGACCCTGTTTTTCATATGATTCGACTTTTTTCCAGTCCGAATCATAGTTCTTGTATTGAGGCACCGGGTCCATAAAATTACTATGCGATTGGTAACAATTTGTAAAGCTGCTTATAATCAGTAAAATGGTTATAAAACCGAGGATAAAAAGAAGTTTTGTTTTCATTATTTTCGTTTTTTAAATACATTGGAAATATAAAATTAAAATGTCAAAATTAACATTTATATTATTCGTTTTTATAATAAAATATTGTGCCAAAAATTGAAATCGCTGTTTTTGGAATAAAGAGTCTAAGATTGGTAGAACAAAACTTCCTTAATTTGTTTTCCAATTTATGTTTTTATTAAGATTTGATTTGTAGTTTTATAATAATCTATTATATTTGCAGTTCTATTTATGTCATTTCAATTAAAAATGAAATTATGAATTCAAGAGAACATAACAAGTATTTGAAGGAATTTAAGGCATATACCAGAGATGTGATATCATCAAAAGAAAGTGCTCAGGAGTTTTTAATTCGCTCAGGTATTAATACTAAAACAGGAAAACTTTCCAAACGCTACACAGAACCCAAATCCAAGTAAAAGTAAATGTACTCAAAAAGAACCGGATTGGTTTTAGGATTCCATGGGTGTGACATAAATGTGCGAGACAGAGTTGTATGTAAAAAAGGAATTTTGCTGAAACCAAGCAATAACGAATATGATTGGCTTGGAGGTGGAGTTTATTTCTGGGAAAATAACTACCGAAGAGCTCTTGACTTTGCAATATTTCTAAAAGAGAATCCTCCTCATAACAAAAAGCAAAAAATTGAAGAACCGGCTGTTATCGGAGCTATTATTGACTTGGGCTACTGCCTTGATTTACTGGATTCAGAATATCTTAAGTTAGTTAGAGAGGCTTATATAATGCTAAAAAAAACTAAAGAAGATTATAATTTGAATATCCCTCAAAATGTGCCGTTAGTAGAAAATGGCGATTTGATAAAAAGATATCTTGATTGTGCCGTTATCGAGTCTATCCATCAGTTTAATATTGACAAATCTAAACCTGAATTCGATACCGTAAGAAGCGTTTTTTTTGAGGGTGATGAACTATATGAAAACGCAGGATTTAAGGAAAAAAACCACATTCAAATTGCAGTACGTAATCCGAATTGTATTAAAGGTTATTTCATTCCGAGAGAATTAGATATGAAATTTAAAAAGCCTTAAGAAAAATTATCCTTGATTATAATTTTTGTTGTTACAACCAAACGATTCAATCTTTTGTCTCTATATACAAATAGCCTGTAAGGTTTATATACATAATCATAATAGATTTTAATAATAAATTAATACTAAAAACAAATCAAATGAACAAACTACTTTTATCCTTTATCTTCTTGACATTTATATCCTCTTTTGTTTCAGCCCAGGATTTCACAAAAATTAAAGGCTCCGAAGCCTGTGCCTTACGCAAAGAGGCAATGGTCATCAACGACAATACCGTTAAAGGGCCGAACACACCGAAACACAAATTCGATGTTCTGAATTATACTCTGACCCTTGATCTTACAAACAATTACTCAACTCCATATCCCAAATCATTTGAGGCGGTGAATATTATCAAATTCAGGGTTGATACGGCTTTGAATTCAATTCAACTCAATGCCGTTAATTCCTCTCTTGAAATCGAATCCGTTTCGATGGCGGGAACTTCGTTTACGCACAATTCAAATATTTTGGAAATAACTCTTGATAATACATACAATCCCGGTGATGTTGTTGAGGTAAAAATAAACTATAACCATAAAAATATAAACGATTACGCTTTTAATGTCGGCGGGGGATTTGTTTTTACGGATTGTGAACCCGAGGGTGCACGAAAATGGTTTCCCTGTTGGGACAAGCCTTCCGACAAGGCCACTTTGGATTTGACAGCAACGGTTCCTTCGGATGTATTGCTCGGCTCCAACGGCAGACTGGAAGATTCTACAACTTCAGGGAACACAACGGTTTTTCATTGGATAAGTCGCGATCCCATTCCCACATATTTAATGGTGATAACTTCAAGCAATAATTACAATGTGGATGTTATTAACTGGACTTACAATAATGACGGTAAGGATACTACAATGCCCGTAAGATTTTACTATCAGAACGGGGAAAATCCTTCATCAATGGAGACGAAAGTACCACAGATGCTTACAGAATATTCGAATCTATTTGGTATTCATCCCTTTGAAAAAGACGGGTATGCAACCGCCAATAATCTTTTTGCCTGGGGAGGTATGGAAAACCAAACACTGACAACACTTTGCTCCGGTTGCTGGTCCGAAGGGCTTATATCACATGAGCTTGCCCATCAATGGTTCGGTGATATGATAAGTCCGGGAACCTGGGCGGAAATTTGGCTGAACGAAGGTTTTGCCACCTATACGGAAGCTCTTTGGATTGAACATAAAAGCGGATATAATGCCTATCACAGTGATATTGTTTCAAATGCCAACGGTTATAAAAACAATAATCCGGGCTGGGCAATCTCCAATCCCGACTGGGCTGTGAATACACCTCCCACAAGTGTTATGTTCAATTATGCCATTACTTACCAAAAAAGCTCCTGTGTTCTGCATTTGCTGCGTTATACACTTGGTGACGATGTTTTTTTTGATGCAATAAAACAGTATGCAACCGATACGGCCAATTTCAGGTATAAAACCACAACAACCACCGATTTTAATGCTAAAGTCAGTGAAGTTGCAGGGCAAAATCTCGACTGGTTTTTTAACGAATGGATTTATGAACCCAACCATCCGGTTTATCAAAACACATATAGTATAGACAGTGACGGAAACGGGACCTGGTTTGTATATTTTCAGGCTACGCAAGTGCAAACAAATGCACCTTTCTTTACAATGCCAATCGAAATTTACGTGAAGTTTGCAGACTTTTCGGATACCACAATCAGGGTTTTTAATGATGAAAACAATCAGGTTTTCTCTTTTCAGTTTGACAAACAACCCGGTATAGTACAATTCGACAAAAACAATGAAATCGTTTTGAAAGAGGCATCGCTTATAACGGGAGTCATTGAAAACCAAAGAGTATCAAAAGGTTTCAAGCTATATCAGAACAGACCGAATCCTTTCGGTTCGGAAACCGTTATTGATTATTCGGTTGATATGGGAACGGACATAAAAATAAAGGTATATGATGTAAAAGGAAACCTTGTAAAAACATTGGTAAACGGATACAAAGCACCTGGGAAATACACTGTTTCCTTTTCACGAAACGGCTTAACTCCAGGAATATATTACTATCGCATTGAATCGGATAACTATTCCGAATCAAAAAAAATGTTAGTAAAATAATTTTTATTACTTTTGTAAAAACAGTTTAAAGCTATGACGACAATAACAATAAATGAAAATGTAAATTTTGAAAAAACGGAATTTGAAGATTTACAAGATTTATTCAATTATTTAATCGAAAAAGAGCCTTTCAATGTTTTGTTGCCTTTAGATGAAAATGATGTTACACCGGAAAGAGAGGAACGCTTTCAAAGAGCAATAAATACTCCAAAATCGGAATTGTTAAACATCTGATATATGGAAGTTTATGAACTTGATGATTCGATTCTAAATTATCTTGAGAAAAGAAATCTGGTTTCCAAATACAAAAAGGCTAAGGAATTGCTAAAGAAGAATTATTTATCCTCGGTGTATTTTAGAAAAAGGAAACCGAAATCTTCCGGAAAATATTATTTTAGAATTACAAAAAAGTATCGTGCAATTGGTGTTTTTGACGGAAAAGATTTTATCGTTACCGAAATATCGGACCACCAATAATTTTTTGTTACTTTTGTAAAAACAGTTTAAAGCTATGACGACAATAACAATAAAAGAAAACGACAGACTGCTTAAAACAGAGTTTGGAACTACTCGTGAGCTTTTTATTTATTTAAGGAAAAAGTTTTCACCCGTATCAATATTTTTAGTTGATGAGGATAAAATACCCGAATCTGTTCTTGAGTCCGTTCAAAAGGCTGTTGATGAGGGTGAAGATGACTTAATTAACTTGGAATAATGACTGTTCGGGAAAAACCAAAGGTTGTTGATTATTTAAAATCAAGACAGCTTATTAAACCTTATTTAAAAGCTAAAAAGTTTATTGAGCAGGGATTATATGAATTAGTTGATTTGCGAAAACGGGAACCGAAAAGTTTAAACATTTTCTATTTTCGTATTACAAAAAAATACAGGGCATTTGGTTATATTAATGAAAAGCATTAATTAATAGTTACCGAAATATCGGACCACTAATAATTTTTTCACTCATTTTTCTCAATCAGTGAGTTTACAGGATTTTTTAAACCTTCATACTCAATGAGTTCAGCCTTGAGATTTCCGACAATAACTTTTGATTTTGCAAGTATGGGCAGATGATTTTTATCATCAGATATCCACAAGGTCATAGGATATTTATCGGAGAAAACCTCGCCGGAGACAAGTCCGGGTCGAAACCGCAGGCAACGGAATGAACCGAGGTCAACCTCAATTGTGTCCCTGCCTTCAAAAACTATGGACGAAACATACACCGAGTCGTCAAGAAAGAAACTTATCGGGATGATATCTCCTGTTTTTAGTGTGTCGCCGTTAAGTGTACGGGCATAATAGATTGCCGACAGAAAGTCCTGAGTATAGGGTGGAATGGCCATTGTTACGGAACGCGTTGTAACGGTATGGTTAACCTGATCGAATGTGTACTCGTCATCTTTTTTGTATCCTCCTTCGCGTGTGCGGCGAACAAAATAG
>Ga0256841_1000449_pt1 | contig 42574 bp, 31 predicted proteins | sample 356308metaG_FD_185971 | JGI IMG/M metagenome (GOLD analysis project Ga0256841, IMG submission 185971) | Hydrothermal vent microbial communities from Mid Atlantic Ridge, Atlantic Ocean - 356-308 | ecosystem: Environmental > Aquatic > Marine > Hydrothermal vents | place: Atlantic Ocean: Mid...
ATATTGTAATGGATCTCCCCCCCAGACCTGATCGATACTCTCGGTTTTCCCTCCGCAGACAGCAAAGAAATAAGCATCGATAAGCTCGCCGTCATATTTCAAAACTTCCCCTGCGGTCTCCTCGATCGCCTTATCCGCCAATGGATATTCGCTGTCGTATCCCAAATAAACTTGATCCGAAATGGTGGCTTTCAAAAATCCCATACCACCCCGTCCAATCGCCTTCTTAAGTGCGTAAGTTCGCGCCGCCACCGCTTGAGCCTTCAAAGCTTCATATTCATTTTCATCCCTGATCCCCATCTCTGCCGGAAGGACTCCCTTCAGATAACTATCAATATCCAATCGGTTGATAACTTCGACATTTTTCTTTCCTCTCTGTGGGAAAATATAAATACCCCCACGATAACCTTTTCCATTCACCCGAGCCACCCCATCTCCGCTGGTCTGTCGGAAATATACCTCAACGGCATTCTTTGAAAGCCTTCCGTAATTGCGATCATATACAGCCAACCCGCTCCCTTTCTTCTTCACCGTGATTTTCGATATGCTGAAATATTCTTCTTTGGAGCTATCGTTATATGTTGTGACTATCACGAAAGGCTCATCATTCGAGTATTTTACTTCTTTAACCTCCGATAGAACCTTGACGGATACATAAGGGATATTTGATTTGTCGCCGCCTTTACGCCCCTTGTATTCCGAAAACAAACCGGGGGGTTTACAGGAGACAGCGGATATCGCCGAAACAAAAATAACCCCGAAAAGAATACTTATCCGCCGCCTCCGAAATTTCAAATCAGGCATAGCATATTTTCCCTAAAACCGTCGGTCTTAATGAACCCGTTGTCGAACATAAATCCGATTTCACCCCATCGATAGCCAGCACAGCCAACAAGGCAAACCCGGCACACTCAACATATTTTGGATTTAGTCCGTATTCGGAGGAATCCCTTATCGAATATCCGTCAAGATTGCTTCTTAATCTCTCCATCAAATTCCCGTTAAATGCTCCGCCTCCGCAAACTATCAATCGTTTGGCATCTGTGGGTATATATTTTCGGACATTAAGGGCAATTGCTTGAGCCGTAAATTCCGTAGCTGTGGTTATCAAATCAGCCCTTTTATTTCCATTGCCGAAATGATTTTTGATAAATTGTTCCCCGTAATATTCCCGCCCGGTCGATTTCGGAGGGGGATTATTAATAAATTTATCGCTCGTCAATTCACCCATTAATTTATTTATGACCCTACCTACCGAAGCGATAGAGCCGTTTTTATCATAGGAACGATTATAATAATTTCGGGCTAAAGCATCGATTAATATATTCCCGGGACCGCAATCGAAACCGAATATCTTTCGCTTCGATGTTTTGCCCGGCAGATAAGTTAAATTAGCAATCCCGCCGATATTCAAGACACCAAGAGGTCTATCCTTCGGAAATAAATAATTATGAACCACCGGACTTAACGGCGCTCCCTCTCCACCGGCGCCGATATCCGCCCGGCGGAAGTCTCCTACCGTTGTAATCCCGGTCGATGCGGCGATAATGGATGGATCGCCTATTTGCAGGGTAGCCTTATCTTTCGGCAGATGGCGGATAGTTTGCCCATGGCATCCGATTATATCTATCCCTTCCGGCGTGGTCTCGAATTTTCTCAAAGCTGATTTTATTTTCGAGGCGATAAAAAACGAAAACAACCTATCGGCTTTTATCAACTCTTCGATAGTAGCTTTTCGGGAGGAGATTAGGTCCCACAAAGCTTGATGAAGTTTAGAGGGGAATTTATATATTGCTTGGTTAATTGACTTTACCGGGTATAATCCATCTCGAGCAGTTATTCTAAATAAACCTATATCGAGTGCATCCACCGAAGTTCCACTATTAACCCCGAGAACAAGCCTTGCCGGTTTTTTCTTTTTCCGCTGAACCTTTGCCAATCAAAACCACCGATTTTTATGCGGTGTAAATTCATTTATGAGCCTAATTTAAATCATCAGCCATACTTCAAACTATAATTGATTTTTTTTGAGCTTTACTATTATAGCGAACTTGCGATGTTAGATCTCAATCTTGCATAAAAACATACTATATAATTACTTCACTTCGCTCTCCAACTGATTTTTGAAATAGGCATATAACGCATCATAAAGATAAAACTCTTTATCAAGAGTTTCATAGTCGTCTTTACTCGATAATGTATATCCTCTGCCAAATACATCAAGCGCAACAGCAAGCGGCGAAGAATTTTTCGGGTGTGTGTCCGCTTCCCTGACAATCAACTGGATTTTCTTCAAAACGGGGTCTTGAAGATTATACTTTTCCATAAAAGCATCAAACGAGCATTTATCACCGTGATGGCCGAGTTCCACCCCTTTCATATCGAATGGAGTTCCATCCTTTATGATTGAAGGGTCTGTCTCTCTGGGAACAAAAACAAATTCAGCGTCCGGATCAATGAACCTCTTGATAAGCCAAGGGCAGGCGACCCTATCCACATGAACCCTTTCTCTGGTTACCCATTTCATAAAGTACCTCCATTAAATTTCTTTAATATTACGGTTTTGCCTAACTCGTTATTATGTAATTCAGTTTTATTATCTTCGGTTTTCCTTTCACATTATCGATGCCGATTTCCGGGGAATTTAAGAGGAATTATCGGCGGCTGCATTTTTTTGGGTTCTTCCCAAAATTCAAAAAGCGGAGGGAGGGGGACTCGAACCCCCATGGGCTTTCACCCGGCGGTTTTCAAGACCGCTGCCTTACCGATTAGGACTATCCCTCCAAGCGATTCATTAAACCTTATATAAGTAAACCACAAAAACAATATAAAAAATCAAATATATCAAGTCAATGTCATTCCCCAAAATATAGGAGGGATTCTCTTTTAAGCCAATAAGACCTTGATGGAGAAAAATTAGTATTTTTGTTTTGACTATATAGAATTTATACTTTATTACTGTTTATATAGGTATTACTTATGGTCCAAACTTAATACCGTACATTTTTCTACCCATAATTAGGGATAGTATTGAAGAATTTTAAAACAATACCTTTTATGAACATACCTAAATGAAAAAGGATGAATTTAATAATATAAATCAAGTTGGGTATTGGTCGGAGGTTAAGCTTGACATCGTGAAGAAGTATGCTAAGGCATACTCTATAATTCTCGCAAAGAAGAAAAATCTTTCCCATGTTTATATCGACGGTTTTGCGGGACCTGGGGTTAATATATCAAAGGCGACAAAAGATTTCATCCCCGGTAGTCCACTCAATGCATTACGAATTAAACCGGGGTTTGATGAATATTACCTTGTGGATCTAAATGGGGACAAAATAGATCGATTGCGAAAACTCGTGGGAGAGAACACAAAAGTGCATATTTACCAAGGAGATTGCAACAAGATTCTTCTAGATGAGATATTCCCACATGTTCTTTACAAGAACTTCCGAAGAGGGCTATGCTTACTTGATCCTTATGGATTACACCTCGACTGGAAAGTAATCGAAACTGCCGGGAAAATGAGAACAATTGATCTTTTCTTGAACTTCCCGACCATGGATATGAACCGAAACGCCTTGTGGCGAAATCCTAGTGGCGTGCGTGCCAGAGATATAGAGCGTATGACCGCTTTCTGGGGTGATGAATCTTGGCACGATGTTGCATATAAAGAGAATCCCCAACAAGACCTTTTCAACAAACCAGGGCTTCTAAAAGCAAGCAACGATAAAATCGTTGATGCCTTCCGTCAACGGCTAAAGAATGTGGCAAAATTTAACTATGTTCCTAAACCTATGCCTATGCGAAACTCAACGAACTCAATCGTGTATTACTTGTTCTTCGCTAGTCAGCAGCGGGTCGCGTCCAAAATAGTGGAAGACATATTCTCGAAGTACGAAAAGTGGGGAGCGCAATAATGGCTAAATCAAAAATTGAATGGACCGAATCCACTTGGAACCCAGTCACGGGTTGCACAAAGATAAGTCCGGGTTGCGCGCACTGCTATGCCAAGCGGATGTCCATCCGCCTGAAGGCGATGGGACAGCCTAATTATATCAACGGATTCAGCCTTACTATTCATAAACATATGCTTGAATTACCTTTGCGCTGGAAGCGTCCGCAGATGATATTCGTAAATTCAATGAGCGATCTGTTTCATAAGGGCGTCCCTTTCGAGTTTATATCAAAGGTCTTTGATGTAATGGCCCAAGCATCACACCACCGATTCCAAGTTCTTACGAAACGCTCGAATCGTTTGTTGGAATTGAGCCCGAAACTTGTTTGGATGCCCAATATTTGGGTAGGCGTCAGCGTGGAAAATTCCGATTATCTATTCCGTATTGATGATTTGAGGCAGACGGACGCCAAGATCAAGTTCGTATCGTTCGAACCCCTACTCGGGGCAATTCCTGATATAAATCTAAAAGGTATCGATTGGGTCATAGTCGGCGGGGAGTCGGGTCCCAAAGCTCGTCCGATGGATCCTGATTGGGTCAGGGAGATACGGGATCAATGCCTATCCGCGGGGGTGCCGTTTTTCTTTAAGCAATGGGGCGGAATAAATAAAAAGAAAGCCGGGCGGGTCCTTGATGGGAAAGTGTGGAATCGTATACCAGCTTTTATTTGATAAAATCAATTCAGCGGATAATCGTAAAGGCGGTAGATTTTCCATAATTTACCACCCAGATTGGCGATAGCACTGTTCATCTGAAAATTGGTCTCCAATATCCAACCCATCTCGCTGTATTTATACCCCCGCTTCAATCCCTCCTCAATAGTCGCCAAATAAAAGAGGTTGTCTATCCCCCGCTTTCGGTACTCAGGTACAACCCCCATTATTATCGTGCGGACACCCTTTATGGTCCTCCGAATTTTCAAATTGTAAATCAAACGAAATATCCCAAACGGAAATAATCTCCCATTTAACTTAATAAGGATTTCATTGATATTCGGGAGCGACAATGAAAAGCCGACCGGGTTCCCGTCCACTTCAGCAAAGAAAGCGATATTGGGGTCCACCGTCAATTTCAAATCCTCCGCCATATGATCGATTTCGGTATCCGTCAACGGAATAAAGCCCCAATTTTTCTCCCAAGCCTTGTTATAGATATATTTCACCTTTTCCACTTCATTTCGCAGATTTTTCATATTCATTTTACGGATGACCACCTTTTCCCTCTTGATAATTCTATCCCTTATACGAAGTATCCGCTCGGGAACCTTCATAGTCTCATCCATATAATAACCGTACAAATCCATAGCCTTTTTCATTCCATACCGTTCAGCTAATCCAAGATAATATTTCGGCGTATAGGTGTTCATTATCGTTGGAGGCGAATCGTGACCTTTAACTAAAAACCCTATCTCATCATTGGTGGAAAAATTACAGGGACCCCTCATTGTATCCATCCCCTTCGCGCGAAGGTAATCAGCCGCACTATCGAATAATGCCTTCGAGACGGACAAATCATCAACAGCTTCGAAAAATCCGAAGAAGCCTACTTTATCCTGATGAAATTCGTTATGCCGATGATTAACAATAGCCGAAATCCTTCCAACTAAATCACCTTCCTTATAAGATAGATAATGCTCAACCTCGGCGTGTTCAAAGAACGGGTTTTTGCGCGGATTAAAAAACTGCTTCCTCTCGAAAAGCAGATGAGGAACCCAATTTGGATTGTCTTTATATATTTTCCAAGGGAATTTAAGGAATTTTTTGAGGTCTTTGGGAATTTTTACCTTTTTAATCCATATATCGGACATCCCGCTAAATCACCCCGAATTTCTTACCAACCTTACGGAAAGTTTCCAAAACCCTATCCATCTGCTCATCGGTATGGGTAGCGGTATAACTCGTGCGAATCAATCCCTGCCCCGGGGGAACCGCCGGCGGAATAATCGGATTGGTGAAAAGCCCCTCATCGGAAAGTGATTTCCAAAATTGGAATGTTTTCATCTCATCGCCGATATAAATCGGAACGATAGGTGTTTGAGTGCTTCCGATATCGAAACCCATCGCCTTAAACTCAGAATGCATCCGCCTGGTAATAGCCCAAAGCCTTTCTCTGCGTTCCGGCTCTTTTTGTATTATATCCAACGCCACCAAACAGGAAGCGACAGCCGAAGGAGGCATAGAAGCGGAAAATATCAGCGCGCGGGAGAAATGCCGTATGTAATCAATTACTTCGGCGGTAGAGGCAATAACACCGCCCAACGAAGCAAAAGATTTGGAAAATGTCCCCATTATCATATCGGTTTCATCCGCCAATCCGTAATATTCCGTAGTTCCCCGACCATTATCCCCCAACACACCTATCGAATGGGCATCATCAACCATAACCCTTGCTTCGTATTTTTTCGCCAATTCGACTATCTCCGGGAGATTACAGATATCCCCCTCCATCGAAAATACACCATCCACCACGATTAATTTCCCGCCTTCATTATCGCTGTTGTTCCTCAATACCCTTTCCAAATCTTCCATATCATTATGCTTGAATTTTATAGTTTTACCGAAAGACAAGCGACAGCCATCGACTATGGAGGCGTGATCTGAACGGTCGGTGAAAATCAAGTCGTTTTTATTAACGAGACAGGATATCGTTCCCAGATTAGTTTGAAATCCGGTGGAGAATACCTGAGCCTTTTCCTTCTTCAGGAATTTAGCCAATTTGTCCTCAAGCTCCTCATGAATATCCAAAGTGCCATTGAGGAATCTTGAACCGGTACAGCCGGAGCCATATTTCATAGCGGCATCGGCGGCGGCTTCCTTGACCCGCGGATCGGACACCAGCCCCAAGTAATTGTTCGATCCTATCATCAACATCTTCTTCCCCTCGACAACAACTTCCGTTCCCATCGAGGAGCTTATTGGGCGAAAATAGGGATAAAACCCGGCATTCTGTATTTCCTTATGCCTGGTAAATTGCTTGCATTTAGTTAAAAGATCCATAAAACTTCTCTCCCGGCGTTTTAACCCTTGCGCTCAATAGCAGGAACTTATATTTTAACCGACAATTAAGTGGATTTGTATTTTTATTAGCCTACGCTAAAACTTATATTAAATTATAAAAGTACCCCATTTGTCAAGAAATAAAATCAATAGTAAAATAATCCCTGAAGGATCTCATTGCCTGATTACCGGAGCTAACGGTTTTGTGGGAAGTCATTTATGTAAATCGGTCATCCGACAAGGGGGGAAAGTTTCAGCTCTTGTAAGAAAAACTTCCAACACTGAAAATATCCGTTATTTAAATATGAATTTCCGTTATGGGGAACTCCGTGATATCGAATCACTCAAGAAGGCGGTTGCGGGAATCGATTACATTTTCCATTTAGGGGGAGTCGTTAAAGCTAAGGATAAACAAACATTCTTCGAAGTTAACCATTTGGGGACAAAAAACTTACTGAAAGCCATACTTGAAACGGGAAACCCGAAAAGATTAATATATGTTTCTTCACAAGCCGCAGTTGGTCCCGGAAAGGGATTTGAACCGATAGACGAGGATTATCCACCCAATCCGGTAACTACCTACGGCCGCTCGAAGCTGTTGGGTGAAAAGGAGATAAATTTGCTTGCCGATAGGATACCAGCGGTAATAGTCAGACCGCCGGCTGTTTATGGTCCCGGGGATAAAGAAATCCTAACTTTTTTCAAAGCGGTTAATTACGGCATAAAACCGTATTTCGGTGATGGGGAATCGATATTTTCTTTAATATATGTCAGCGATTTAGCCGAGGGGATTATCCAAGCGGCATTCAGCGAAAAGAGCATCGGCAAAACCTATTTTCTAACTGATGGTTCGCTTTATAAATGGAAAGAGCTTATCGGCATTTTGTCAGCTGTTTTGGGAAAAAAAGGAGTTAAGGTAAAAATACCAGTTTCTCTTTTTCTTTTTTTAGGCACGCTTTCTGAGAATACTGCCAAATTGTTCGGCAAAATACCTATGCTGACTCGGGAAAAGGCCTTTGAGTTAACTCGGAGTAATTGGGCTTGCAGTTCAAAAAGGGCGATGGAAGATTTTGGATATTCGCCAAAGATTAATTTCGCGGATGGAGCAAAAATTACAGCTCAATGGTATAAAGATAAAGGATGGATATGATATTATCCAATGTAAAATCTAAAAAGGTATTCGGATAGATGGACTCGTTAAAATCAATTGGGGTTATCCCCGCTCGTTATGGTTCCAATCGTTTCCCCGGAAAGCCATTGGCGGATATCGCCGGAGAAACCTTAATCGAAAGAGTTTATAATCGGGCTATCGGCTCCACAAAACTTTCAGCAGTTTATGTTGCCACCGATGATGAGCGTATTTTCGATGAAGTGGCTCGATTTGGAGGAAGGGCTGTTATGACTTCCGAGAAACACATTTCCGGCACCGATAGAATAGCAGAAGCCGTAAGAGATATCGATTGTGATTTGGTAATCAATATTCAAGGCGATGAGCCACTTTTACCGCCGGAACTAATCGATGAATTGGTCGAACTTTTCGATTTATATCCCGATTTGGAGGTTGCCACGGCTGCCGTTATTACTGCCGATACAAATCTCATAAGCTCCCCCGATTCGGTTAAAGTAGTAATAGACCGAAACTCAAACGCACTTTATTTTTCCAGAGTAATGATACCCGCATATCCAAAGCCAGATAATATCGAATTACCCGGAGGTTGGGTTGGCTTTCTGAAACATATTGGAATTTATGCATTTCGGAGAGAGATGTTGTTCAGATTTACAGAAATGGAACCATCGCCTTTGGAGAAAATGGAAAAATTAGAACAACTTCGATTGCTCGAGAACGGTATTAAGATTAAGGTGCATATAACAAATTACAATCCACTATCTGTCGATCGTCCCGAAGACATAGAAAGGGTGATTTCGGAAATTACCCGACAATAAATCCCCATAACCAAGCCACATTTTAAATATCAAAACATTTTCCTCATCTACAGGATTCCCTATCTTCGGCGGGAATTTGAATTGTTCCATTTATAACCAAAAGGCTAAGTTTTCCTCCCAAAGGATTACTTAAAACAGTTTAAGGTCAAAAAAAATAAATCAGCCAAAATTAATAAGGCGAGAGGGAAATATGTCGATAAAAGAGAAGAGCTTAATTATGATACTTTTTAAATTATCTTGGAACATCTATGGATAGATTTACAAAGGATATACTAAGATTAGTTCCATTATTCTCTAAATTCGATGATGAGAGTTTGGAGAAATTGGAAAGTTTTATCGTGGAAAAACATTATTCAAAGGGTGACATTCTATTCCGAGAAAACAGCTATGGCAATACATTTTATATAATTAAAAATGGTTCCGTTGAGATATATAAGGAAGATAGCAAAGGGAAAAAAGAAATTATTTTAGCGATGCGCCGCAGTGGTGATTTTTTCGGTGAGATGGCGCTATTGGAAAATTCTCCGCGTTTCGCGACGGCTCGCATTGCCGCCGATAGTCAGATATTGGAGCTCTCTAAAGCGGCATTTATATCCCTTTTGTATGAAATGCCCATTGCCGCTTTGGAAATTATGAATGTTTTAGCGGCACGCCTCAGGCAATCGGATACGCAGGCGATTAAAGAACTCCGGGAAAAAAATATCTCTTTGGAAAGAATGCAGAGGGAATTGAAAAAATCAAATCAGAGGTTGGCGAGAACTACCAATTTTTTAAAGAGAATTATTTCCGTTTCGCCCGATATCGTTCTTGTCACTGACCGTAATGAGAAGATATATATTTTTAATCAAGCCGCCCGTAATATTTATGGTTATACCTATGAAGAAATCCGCGGGAAAGACATCTCAATCCTTCACTCCCCCAATTGTCCCACTGAATCATTAATCGATATGAAATATAAGTTGAAAAACAATGAGACTTTTAGGGGAGAGTTGCTCGATATAAACAAGGATGGGGAAGAGTTTATCAATTATGTAACTGTAAGCAATATAATCGGGGGACGGGACAATCTGCTTGGGACGATATATTTGGGCAAGGATATTACGGAAGCGCGGGAGTTGGAAAGGCAGGCGCAGGCATTGGATCGGATGGCTACGCGAGGCCAGATGGCAAGCGAGGTCGCGCATGAACTGAACAACTACATATCGGTAATCGGCGGAAATCTCGAACTGCTGATGATGGATAAGCACATCCGTAAGAATGAGAACATAGTCAAACGAATAAATTCTATGTCCAAATCGGTGAAGCGGATGACTGTATTCACCGAAGGTTTGATGAGTCATACCGGTCCGGAATATGAATTCGCCGAATTGGAACTGAATAAATTCCTTGAGGGGGAACTTGCATTCCTCCGCCCACAAAAAAGATTTAGGAACATAGAAATCATAACCGATTTCGATGAAAACATAGATACGATAGTCACTTACGCCGGAGGATTGCAACAAATTTTATACAATTTAGCCAATAATGCCGCCGATGCCATAAATAATGAAAATATAAAAAATGGTGTAATCACGGTAGAAACGAAATTCGACGAAGAACTCGATTCAGTCAAAATAAAGGTAAAGGATAACGGGCCGGGACTTACACTCGAACAAAGAAAAAATATTTTTAGACAAAACTTTACAACCAAAACCAAAGGTCATGGGTTTGGTTTAATGACTGTCAAGAATATCGTAAAGGAACTTAAGGGGAGCATTTCTTATAGGAGTGAACTCGGTAAGGGAACGGAATTCGAAGTTACGCTACCGATTGACCAAAAAAAGAAGGATACTACAGCTCTAAGAGAATCCTCACCGATTCAACAGGTTTTCCCTCAACCGGCAGATGGACTAAGATGGATCTCATAATATTCCTATTGATAGGGCATTATATCGGGGATTATGGTCTTCAGACTGATAGAATGGCTAGAGAAAAAGGGGATTCACCGACCACTCTTACTTTCCATGTCTTTGTTTACACATTAACAATCATATTATCTACAGCACTCTATGCCGTATTGGAAGGATTTAATCCGGTTCCCCCGACTTGGCTTTTTATAACATTAGCGATTATCCTATTTATTACCCATTGGGCGCAGGACTATGTCAAAAGCCGAGTCAACGGTTCTCAGCAGCTTTACTATGTAGATCAATCACTGCATATATTATTACTTATCATATTCAGATATATTCTAATTAAAAGTTGAAAAATTAAAAAAATCGCCGAGAGAATAAATGACTGCGAGCAACGAACTTTTCAGCAAAATCCGCCCTTATCTCCCAAATCTCTTAATTGACAAAATACGGGAGGAAGGTTTCGCCCCATCCATAGAAATACTCGAAGGATCTTTGATGTTTGCGGATATATCCGGCTTTACCGCCATCTCCGAAAGATTGGCGTCAGTCGGTAAAAGCGGTGCCGAAGAGTTGACGGAAATTATCAATCACCATTTATCGGGAATAGTCTCAATTATTATCTCATTCGGGGGTGATATCCTCAAATTCGGAGGCGATGCGGCTTTGGTATATTTTAAGGATACCACCTCCGCTGTCGGTGCGGCTTTCAGCGTTAACAATTGGGCGACCGCTCATAAGGAAGTTAAAGCATCCGCAGGTAAATTTAATCTCTCACTGCATACGGGATTACATTATGGTAAATTCTTCTCCGCAGAGGTGGGCGATTATTTGGAAAAGTTGGAACATATCGTAACCGGCGATGCTCTCAATCAAGTATTTAACGCCGCCGATTATGCGGAAGGGGGGCAAGTAGGAGCGACAACGGATTTTGTAAAAGCGTCCGGCGATAATATACGGTCAATCACTTCCGAAGGTAATTTTCATCTCATCCTGCCAGATATGGAAATAGAAATACCGCCATATCGGAAATCCGCCGAAATTTATAATAACTCGTCGGATTTGAACCTCCTCAGTAAATTCCTCCCCCAAGGATTGTTCGGGAAACTATCCACAGGAAGGAATGATTCCATATCCGCAGAGCATAGGCGGATTACGGTTATGTTCATAAATTATTCCATCGAGGATAATATCAATTTTATGGGAAGGGCGGACGAGTTGAAGGTTCGATTGGATGATTATTTTCGGATGGTAAACGAAGCCATTTCCTCTTTGGGTGGGGTTATAACCCGTGTTGATTGTTATAGCAAGGGAGATAAAATATTAGCTGTTTTCGGGGCGATGCGAGCTCATCAAGATGACGACCTGCGAGCCGTTAAGTCGGCAATAAGAATGCAAAACGGCTTGGAGAAATTAAGGAATAAGACGGGATGGAAAATAAAACAAAGGATCGGCATCAACAGCGGCAAGGCGTTTTGTGGTGAAGTGGGAGGTTTGGAAAGGCGCGAATATACGGTTATGGGGGACGATGTAAATTTGGCGGCGCGCCTGATGTCCAAAGCGGACGATTACGATATTTTAATAGGCGAAAAGACATCTAACGGCATAGTAAACAGCACAATATCCACAGAATCTGCGGGCAAAGTAACCGTTAAGGGGAAAAGTATGCCCATACCCGTTTATAGGGTAACTCAAGAGGAATCCGATGACAACGATTTCGCCCTTGAAGCTTTATCGGCGCACTCGGGTCCGATTATTGGCAGGAAAAATGAGCAACAACTGCTCAAAGAGAAAATCCTATCCGCCAAAGAAGGGAATTTCTGTCCTATCATAATCGAAGGCGAAGCGGGCATAGGCAAATCGCGATTGACGGCGAGATTCTTGGAATTAACTTTGGAATCCGAGTTGCCCGGTTTTGCGGGCGTATGCCAAGCTTACGGAAATTCCATTCCCTTTCAACCATTCAAACCAATTTTTGAAAAACTGCTTGATATCAGGGATGGCAATTCGGAACGGGGTCGTATTATTAAATTTATCGATGAGCTTGGTTTTAATGGATTTGAACCGCTGTTAAATGATATTTTGGAATTAAATCTGACGGAAACGCCGATAACCAACAGGCTCGACGCCAAGACCCGTCTTCATAGATTATTCGATTTACTTTACGCAATTTTCAGAAATGAGAGCGAAAAATCTCCATTTCATATTATCCTCGAGGATATTCACTGGATAGATGAGACTTCTTTCGAATTCTTAAATTACATATTCGAGCAGGAACCCATAAACGGTTTTTTGGTTTTGGGGGTTACCAGGCCCGAAGAGAGAATTAGTAAATCAATCATTTATAAAATGTCAACTATTATACACCTTAAAGCGCTGCCGCCGGAGGAAGCAACGGAGTTAATATCTTCGTTATTGAAAATAAAACAAATACCGCCAAGAGTAAAAGAATTGGTAATCAACCGCTCCCAAGGAAATCCCTTCTTCACCGGTGAGATCGTTCGTTCGTTGAAAGATTCAGGATATATAACAAAGGATGAAAATACGGGGGAAATGATTTTTGCGGGGGATATCGAAAGCATAGAGCTTCCAGACAATATCAACAGTTTAGTATTATCCCGTATCGACCGTTTGGACGAAACAGCAAAAGATGTTATAAAAACCGCCTCCATAATAGGAAGATCGTTCTCCCTCGATATACTTCAGGATATATTCCCATACAAAATAGAAAAGCAAACCTTAATCGAAAACTTAGGGAAATTATCATCGCTGGATTTAACTCCCATAGACAGAAAAGGAGAAAATCCAAGCTATATATTCAAGCATATCCTTACTCAAGAAGTAGCTTATAATTTCCAATCTTTTCGGGAACGAGAGATATTGCACGAAAGGGTGGGCTTCAACCTTGAGAATAAATACAAAAACAATTTGCATCCTCATTTGGAAGTTTTAGCGCATCATTTCTCCAATAGCCGTTGCAAGGCTAAAGCGTTCTATTATCTCATCAAGGCGGGAGAGAAAGCATTTTCGATATACGCCAATTTTGAAGCGATGAAATATCTGCGTGAAGCGGAAAACATTTATAATAAGCCCGGTAGGTATCCTGCTTTCGTTAAGGGGGATGACATCATATTTATCCTTAAAACCAAAGGAAGTATAAATCGGAGGATGGGTGCATACGACAAGGCAATCGACGATTATAAAAAACTATATCGATATCTTAAGCGCTGGAAAGATTACGATTTTGTCTCAAAGATTTTAACGAACATTTCAGAAGCAAAATGGCTAAAAGGGGATTATGATGGGGCTGCAAGATCAGCGAAAAAAGGGCTGAAAATCGCATCAGAGCATAAAAACGAGTATGGCAGGGCTGTAAATCTTTTTGCTTTAGGCGAAATCAGCAGGCTTCGAGGGGACTTTAAGAATGCGATTGAACTATTTAATCAAGCTATAAAAATATTTAAATCCTTCAATAAATCGTCGGATCTTTCAAACTGTTTGAACAGTTTGGGAATATCGTTTTGGTCTATGGGGGAATTGGAAAAGGCACTTCCGATATATAAGGAGGCTTTACAAATTCACAAAAAACTCTCCGATCTTGAGGGCGAAGCAAAGGTGCTTAACAATTTGGGGTTGATATACCTCGACACCGGAAAACCGGAAAAAGCACTCGGGAATTTCAAAAAGGCGGCAAGCATTTTTGAGCGAATCGGAGATAACCGTAATAAGAGTTATTGCCTCGGGAATATCGGTTATATCCAAAAGAATTACGCAAATATCGGGGAAGCCGAATCGGCGTTTAAGGAAGCATTAAAGCAGTTGAAAAAAATCGGTGATATCGCCGGCTCCGCATACACATACTCTAATCTGGGAGACCTTTATTTGCAGAATTACAATCCAAAGCAGGCTTTGAGAAATCACAAAATGGCTTTGGAAATCGCCGAAAGCTTAAAAGATGACGAATTAATCAGCGAGCTATTGGGGGGGATTGCGCTTGATAATGTGGCATTGGGGAGGTTTGCCGAGGCTGAAGAATCCGCTCAAAAAGCATATGAAATAAGCAAAAGGATCGGAGCAAAGATATTTACAATTAGATCTTTATATGCCTTGGTTGAAGCGGATATATCGGATAAGAATCGTGAAATAGATATCAATATCCGAGAATTAGAGGAATTGGTGCGGAGTGATAAAAGCGAATATGGAATTTTCGGGCTTTACAGCCTTGCTAAATTTTATCAATCGAGGCAGGATTATCAAAAAGCTAAATCATACTTTGAGACCGTCTTGGATAAAGCCGTAAAAACGAATCTTCGTCAACTGGAGTGGAAAGTTCGTTACAAACTGGGCGAACTTATACTTGCTTCCGCAAATGACGATTATTCCCATTCAATTGCCATAAATCATTTCAAAACAGCATCAAAACTTATTTATGAAGCCGCCTTAAGTTTTAAGACTCGAGAGGAAAAAGAGCGCTATTTATCCATACCTGAAGTAAAAAAAATACTAAAACTGGCAGGCGATATCCCCCAATTAGCCAATTATTAACACTTTACTATCTTTTAACTACATTATTTAGGATTAAATAAATTGACTTTTCAATTTTTATTTATATAATTTTCCGTTTATTATGGGAAAGCAGTTAGAACAGAAATCAATGGATCCTATCGCCAAGATAACCGCCCCCGTTTCCGATTTTATGGAATTATACGAGCGGAAGCTGAAAGAATACTTGATAGCGGAGAATGCGCTCATCTATCAAATAACTAAACATATCTTATCGGCTACCGGCAAAAGACTGCGGCCGACAATAGTTTTTCTTTCCGCTTCCACACTCGGATATGCCGATGAAAATGTCACCGTTCCGGCTATAGCTCTGGAACTCATTCATAATGCTACTTTATTGCATGATGATGTCATAGATGAGGCAAAATATCGTCGGGGTATTGAAGCTGTAAATTACCGCTGGGATAATTTGGTCTCGGTGCTGATGGGGGATTATTTCTTTGCAAAGGCATTCAAAATCCTGGTTAATAACGGAAGGCAGGATTTGCTGAAAGCTGTTTCATCAGCCACCGAACGCGTAAGCGTCGGAGAACTGACTCAGGTGCAACAGATTAACAATTTATCCATTACTGAAGATATTTATCTCTCGATAATTTCCGATAAAACAGCCTCATTATTCTCCTGCGCGGGAGAATCCGGCGCCATTTTAGCCGATGCGGGAGAACAAATCAGGGAATCTTTCCGTGGTTATGGAGAAAACCTCGGGATAGCTTTTCAAATCGCCGATGACCTTTTGGATTATATCGGCGATGAGAAAAAAACCGGCAAAGGTATTGCGAGTGACCTGAAAGAAGGATGGTTCACGCTTCCTTTAATACACTCGCTTAAAAACTCTTCGCAGGCGACTTCCAAAGAGATAAAGGCGATACTCGAAAACGGTTTTCGGGAGGACAAATTCGAGTTGATTAAGGATTTCGTCCTTGAAAACGGCGGCGTTGATTATTCTCTCAAAAAGGCATCTTTATTCAGGGACAGGGCTTTGGATTATTTGGATAAAATCGATGATTCGCTTTATAAGGAGGCCCTAATAGATTTGGCTGAATTTACCGTTAAAAGGGAACGCTGACATCCAACTATGTTTTATTTTATATCTTACCATTCGATTTTGAAACCGAAGGAATTCCCCTTCGGTTATCTTATATTTATAATAAAGGAACCGCTTAATCCTTTAAGGATATAAAAAACTATGCAGAGCTGGCATTTAGAATTCGGAAATAGTTTATATCCTTACTTATTCGGTTTCGGGGTATTATTAATAGCCTTTAGTTGGCTATATTATCGAAAAACCACCCCCGAACTCCCATTCATTTTTAGAGCGCTCCTATTTACTTTGCGAATATTGTCGATTGCGATAGTAATTTTCCTGCTGTCATCCCCAACGATAGTATTGACGGAAGAAAAGCTTATGGGGAATAAATTGGCGGTGCTCATCGATAAATCGGCAAGTATGGGGTTTATGGAAAGGGGGAAAACCCGCTTACAATCGGTTTCAGATGCGGTTGACCTGCAAAAGATATCAAAAGAACAACCTATTATCCCTTTCGCTTTTTCGGATACATTGGTCGAATTGAATTCCCTTTCAGTCCCTACGGCCGATAGCAACCTAACAGCGCTGGGAAATGCCTTGCGGAAGCTGAACACTTTGGAGAGATTGATGGATATCGGAGGAATTCTTATTATCAGTGATGGCCGTTCCAATTTGGGCTCCGATCCGCTTTATGAGGCTTTAAGGATGGATATTCCAATCTCGGCTATCGGCGTCGGTGATACAATCCCGATACCCGATTTATCCATTGAAGATATCGATGGTCCCAATATCGTTTATCGGAGTGAAAAAATAAACTTTAAGGTTTCCCTCAAATCTGATTTGCAAAAGGATTTATCGGTGTTTTTAGATCTATATCAAGGGAAAACGCTCCTTAAATCCAAAAAAATCCTGCTTTCAGGCAGGGGAGCAACCAAACCTACCTCTATCGGGGTAAAAGCCGATTCAGTCGGAGAATTCAATTATAGGTTTGTTGTCAGAAGCAGTTTTAAGGAGAGATTTACAAAAAATAATTCCCGCTCCAAAGTTGTCCGAATCCTTAAGGATCGCTTGAATATTCTTCTGTCTGCGGATTATCCAAGCTGGGAATTTACCTTCCTTAAAAGGGTGCTTGCTTCCAATGATAAGTATAATGTATCCGTTTATCTGCCCGGCAAAGGTTCAAAAAACATCCTGACCCCGCAAACAGGCGAAAAGCTGGGTGATTATGACTGCCTGATATTTTTAAGCGGTGGAAATAAGAGCTTCAACCGTTATGGAAAGGCTTTAAGCGATCTTTATTCGGCGGGTAAACTGAACGCTTTAATCTTTCTCTCGCCGGAAACAGCCAACAGCAGATATGTAAATTTCCTACGGGAAATCGGCATAATTTCACAAAAACAAAATCCTTTTGCGGAAAATGGCGAATTCCTTCCCAAAATCACCAATAAGACCGTGATAGATGCTTTGCTAAGACTACCTTATAATGATAATATGAGCCGATATTCCAAATTACCTCCGCTTAAATATAGACTAATTCCGTTAACACCAAATAAAAATTGGGATGTGGTAATGAGCTCCTCGACCTTCGAGGGGGACAACTCGCCTTTACTGTTAAAAAGTAAAAGCGGCGGAAATCATATTGTCATATTCAATGGCGGTCCGATTTGGAGGTGGAAATTTTTTACCAACCGCACCGGCGAAGCCGACAGCACCTATAAAATTATGATGGGGAATATAATTACTTGGTTAACAGTCAGCGGGCAGGCAAATCCCATTGAAGTCACAACCGACAAAAAGCTATATGAATTGGGCGATGAGGTCCGATTTAAGGCGCGGGTATTGGATGACAACTATAAACCTTTTAAGGGAAGTTCCGTGATAGTGGAATTGAAAAACGGGAATGTAAAACAGCAATTGAATCTTGAAAGGGGGATTCAAGGGAAATTCGAAGGTTTAGCCGGAAGGCTCGCCCCGGGAGGATATTCCTACATCGCTTACGCAATCGTGTCAGGCGATACCTTGAAGACAGTAAAGGGACACTTCACTATAGAACAATTCAGCGAGGAATTCCGACACCTTACCGCCGACAGGCATATCCTAAAACGGATGGCATCCTCCACCGGGGGGAGATATCTCGATATAGAAAACAAAATAAACGGACCATTCCCATTGCATAAAAATTCCATTGTTGAAAAAAAGCCTATCAGACTTTCGGCTTATCCTTCGATAATGATTCCGCTTATATTGTTATTGGCATTGGAATGGATAATAAGAAAACGGAGGCAACTGCCCTAAAACCGCCCCAATAATTAATAAAATTGAAATCCCCCAAAACACTACATTTTTAAAACTTCTTTTAACAATCCTTCCACATCCGTTACCTTAAAAGGCTTATGCAAAAAACCATCGGCTTTGGAAAGGATGTTTTGGGTTTCGGGTGATGATACCGAATATCCCGTTATAATCACAACGGGGAGTTCGGGATAATTGTTCTTGATTGCTGCGAAAAGCTCCTCCCCGCTCATCCCGGGCATTTTAAGGTCGGTGATAACCATATCATAATTATCATCCGACAAGCTTTCAAGCGCTTTTTCGCCGCTTTCTACATTCACACCCTTAAACTCAAAAACCCCGAGAATTTCCGACAGCAATGATGACATATTCTTATTGTCATCAACTATCAGAACTTTCCTATTTAATTCGGCGGACATACAAAGCCCCTTTTTTTACATTGCTGATTAATTATAGTACTGCGATAAGCTATTCATCTATGGCCATAATATATTTCCACTTCCGATAATATTATCGGTTAATAATACCGCTTGCTTAATAGATTTATCGACCACCCTGCCCGAAAATCCATTTTACGGCAACTTTTACGCTAACTTATCGTATATCAATGATAGAGAGAAAAAAGAAATTGTAATTCACTTTAATTTGGCGGATAAGGAACTTTCGGGAAATAAGGTGTATAAAATTTATAAGTGATGAAAATAAAGACGAAAGGAGAAATTATGAAACTGAAAAAAATCATTCCGCTTTTCATTTTTGCCGTTGCATTGATAGCGCTTCAATCGGTGAATGTCTCCGCAAAAAGCAATTCCGAGCACGGATGGTTGGGGGTGTATATTCAGGATATCGATCCGAGTATGGCTGAAGCGATGAATTTGAAATCAACCGAAGGCGTTTTGGTGAACGATGTGGTCGATGGCTCGCCTGCCGATGAGGCGGGGATAAAATCGAAGGATGTTATTGTTAAATTTAACGGCGAAAAATGTATCGACGAAAGCGAATTGCGCAATTTGATACGGGATACCAAACCAAATGACAAGGTAAAGATAACGGTTATTCGTGATGGCAAAAAGAAAAATCTCTCCGTAAAAATAGGAGAAGCGAGTGAGAGCTCCTTTAGTTCTAATTTCAATTGGAACGGTAATAACCCCTATTTCAACAAAATGATGATACACGGATTCTTGAAAAAGCCGGGAATCGGCATTAAAATCGAGGATTTAAACGACCAGCTTGGAAAATATTTTGGGGTAAAAGATGGCGAAGGTGTTTTGATTACCGAAGTTTTGGAGGATTCTCCGGCGGAAAAAGCAGGCCTTAAAGCGGGAGATGTCATTATCAAAGCCGATGGCGAAGATATCGAAGATAGCGAGGACTTGCGTGATATAATTTCAGAGAAGGAAGATGGTGATAAGGTAAAATTAACCGTTTTGCGCAATAAGGATAAAAAGAAATTCATAGCTGAAGTATCAAACGATTACCCTTTCTCGGAGTGGGGTAATTTCATTTCTCCAATCAGGAATATGCTTACCGTTCAAACCCCGAATTTTTCCGATGAGGATATCGATGTAGATATGAGTAAAATGAAAGAATCGATTAAGGATTTGAAAGAACAATTAAAAGAGCTTAAGAAGGAATTGAAAAAGAACTTCAAGGATATTGATATAGAATAAACAAAAATCTCATCTCAGGCCTCCTTTGAAACCGGTCCGGGCAGCGCTATGAAACCGCCCGGACTTTTTTTAACGGGATGGTCAACATTTTCAACTCTTCCAACGGAAGATCGCCGATAAACAACGCCATATCCCCCCCACCGGCGCCGGTTGGTTTACATCTTCCGCCATTGCTTACCGCCCATTCCCTTAATCTACGGTGGATAGGCAGTTCATAGCGAATGCCAGCCAATGCGGTATATCTGCCGACCAATTCGGTAAACTCATCGAGCGCGGGGAATAATTCGGATTTTGGAGCGCTGAACCATAAATCCGCCAAGTAATCGGCGGATCGAATAAGTTCTTTTAGAATCCCCTTCGACTTTTCGGAGTCTGCGGATATCCATACATTAAACCTATCAACGAAATCCCGTGTATCGGCTGCTTCACCCGTCCAAACCAAAGCCAAAGGGATATCATATCGAGGGGGGGCGATATTTATCCTGTCGATTTTGAAATTATTCCTCTCCAATTTAAATTTAATTGGCTCGGCAAAAACACAGGCCGCCACATCAGCGCCACTCCCCTTTCCCCCCTGCGCTTTACGGTGCGCCATAATCGCATATTTGCTAATTGTCATTCGATTGTTAGAGATATCGAATCCAGCCCTCTTAAACCTCAAAGCTATTATCCCAGCCGCTTCGGCAGAGGAGGAACCAAGCCCGAGTTTAACTTCCCTTCCATCGTCAAACTGATGATAGAATTCCTTCTTATCCATCTCAATATTCGGCAGACCGAATTTTCGTTCAAATTCCATCAATTCCGAAATCGGAATACTCAAGGATTCTCCGATAACAGGCGATGTGATTTGATTTTCAGCCGGTTCGCCCTCCGATATAAGAATATATCGAGGCACAGACAATAAGACAGCAGTTCCCCCATAAAGCACCGCATACTCCCCCGATAGCATCACTTTGCCCGGTATTTTAATCGACTTCATTCTATTTCAATAATCTCCGCAGCAGCTCCCGGTTCGCTGGGTATAACATCAATTACACCATCGATGCCCTCCGCCATTTCGGTAATCCTATCTATTTCATCTCTCCTGCATATCAGCGCCACATTGGGACCGGCATCTATGGTGAAATAAACCTTAATTCCACCTTCCCGCCATTTTCTGACGGCAGTAATAATTTCCAATGTTGTCGGGTTCCAGTAAATCAAGGGACTCCTCGAGGCTATCATACAGCTGTGCATAGCCAAAGCATTCCATTCCGCAATCTCCCCTATTTTGGGGAAGTCGGTTTTCCTCAATGCGGTAAGCATAGCTTTATAATCAACAAGCGCTTGTTTTAACCATAACCTATAATAGGGGGATGTTTTGGAACTATGAAGCATCCCTTCGGTGGATGGAATTTTCCTATTATCCCTTTCGGTTATAACTATTACCATAGCGAAATTTATTTCTTTAGGTCCGTATAGAAGCCTTGCGGAAGGATTTTTGCTTTTAGGCATTACCGCCAATCCGCCGGGTATCGAACGAGCGGCGGAACCACTTCCCAATCGCGCCAATATGGAAAGTTCGCGTAGTGATAATTTTCTTTCGGCGAATCCGCTCAATGCTTTCGCCAAAGCGGCAAAACCCGAGGCGCTGGAAGCCAATCCCGATGCCGTAGGGAAATTATTTTTCGAAGTGATGGAAAATCTTCCCCATATAATCCCTTTATCACGCCATAAATCCAGATAGCTCGAAATACGGCGATAGGAATCAGCTTCCGCCGGGGCATCATTTATTAAAATTTCATCGATATTTGAATCGGTGCGGACGATTTCCGTTTCAGTCGCAAGCGATTCAAGGGCTAATGAGATGGAGGGGGTGGCGGGAATATTACCTGCCACCGAGTATTTCCCCCAATACTTTATTAAGGCTATGTTGGCATATGCACGGGCTTTGACCCGTCTGATCACCGCAAAGCTCCTAATGCGAATGGAAGCACCATAGCAAATTCCCCTGACAGCTCTTCCACAAGGGCATATTGTTGTTCCGGTTTAACGATGGCGATCACCGCTCCTCCACCCCCACTTCCGGTAAGTTTAGCTCCCAATACACCATAATCGAGCAACAGTTCCACCGCGCGATCCAATGCTTTCGTGGAAACTCCCAATCGAGCCAGTAGCTCATGATTACGGAACATCAACCTTCCCGCTTCCACACAATCACCCGTTCCCAGGGCTATTCCCGCATCAACGGTCAAATTACCGATATCCTCCAAGATATTGTCGATATATTTCCGGTGCATTTCCCGCCGCCTTTTGACCCGTTGAACCAATTCAATCGTGCGCGCACCAGGTTCCACAAGGCAGATAATCCCACTCATCGGAGAGGGCATTTGGATCGGCAGGAATTCCCGAGGGGGACCCTTACGGAACCATAAAACACCGCCGGATAAAATCGTGGCGGCATCCATCCCGCTGGGATGCCCATGAAATATCGATTCGAGCTTTTGGACCTCCTCGAATAAGTCACTATTCCAACGCTTTTTGCTCTCGATATGCCTATACCTCCTAAGCGAAGAACAAAGGGCAACCGAAAACGCCGCCGATGATCCGAGCCCCATACCAGGAACCAATTCCGATTCTATCTGTATCCCTATTTGTTCCTTTTGCAACCCATACATTTCCAGAGCTTCATAAACAGCCTTTGAAAACATTCTGATATCGTTATCGGATTCGGGAACAGGGAATACCTGTTTGAAATCGGGATGGAGGAATCGGGGACCATCAGGATCATAATTTACCCGCATCTTCAATCCTATATCAATAGCAGCGGAAATCCCCGGATAATTATAAACCGTGGCGTGTTCACCGAATAGGACTACCTTACCCGGCGCGAAAGTTTCCACCGGCAATTCGTCGTTTTCCTTTTTCATCTTTGGCTTTTGTTTAATGTTTCGATAAATCTCCTCGGCAACCTCAATCTTCACTTGGCCTCGTTTTATCATTTCCTGAGCAATATCATCGATATCCTCCGGGGGTACGCCGACACTAATCGCCACACTTCTGGCGTGCAAAGCCATATGCCCTTTTTGAATTCCAACGGTACTCAGTGCAAGTATGGCGGAGAAGTTCTGTCCTAATCCAACGGCAGCCAGCAACCCCGCTAATTGGCGGGAAGTATCGACTCCGCTTATGGTCATCAAAATCTTGACTCCCGGGTGAGCGGAAGTTGCCCCGCCAACTATTCCTACCTGAAGGGGAAGTTCTATTTTGCCATGAAGGTTCCCTTTGGAAACCCAGTAAGATGTCAGAGCCTTGTATCTACCATCCTTGGCGGCATAAGCATGTCCACCGGCTTCAATAGCACGCCAATCCTGCCCTAACGCCAAAGCCGCCGCACAAATACCATTGAAAATTCCCTTATTATGAGTCGCAGCCCGATATGTATCCACCTCCGCAAAACGATTCGCTTCCACCATCCTTTGAGCTACTTCCCAACCTGATAATTCCTTCGTCGCCAAATATTCCACTGGCAATACAAATTCCGCTTTCGCCATCCTCCTATCCGCCAAATTGGATAAAATACGGAGGTTCACCCTTCCACCGGTTATATTTTCAACCATCGAGCCTACCGCCTCACAGGCATAATTTACCGCATTGGCTCCCATCGCTTCACATACATTAAACAATAAATGCAAAGCTATCATCTTCCCAAATCCTTCGCCTCCATCAATAATTCTCGGTTCGATGTCGAAAACACCGCCGCCTCTTTGCACCATTCGAGGATTAGCAAGGTTCGCCCTTTCAATTATTTCCCGCTTACTGTCAAGTAGCCGCCTCGCAGCATCCTCCGGATCTTTAAGGTCCAAAATTTGAACCTGTCCTATCATAACCGGGTCGGAAGTCTCGGTGCGAAATCCCCCCCCTTTACGAATCATCAGGGCGGCTTTAGACGCCGCCGCGATTATCGAAGCTTCTTCGATCGCCATCGGAACAAGATATTCCCGTCCATCCACCAAAAAGTTCAAACCCAATCCCAGTGGTAACCCTAAAACACCAACTGCATTCTCGACCATATTTACGGCATGTTCTATTCGCAGCGCATTCCCATTCCGTAACTGTGAAACCTGCTCGTCCGTGAGATTAAAACTATGGGCTAAAAAAGCCAATCTCTGCTCCACGGATAAACGGTAAAATCCCGGAATACGGGATGTCCGTAATTCAGCTCCGCGAATCAATCGCGATCCTAATAAACGAATTTTCCTCTTCATCTAATCTTCCTTTTCGCCAAGCCAACCATAAGAGTTAAGCCACTGGCGTAATTCTCCGGTATATACCCGGGGGACATTTTTTAATCCTTTTAAGTTGTCAACTCCGGTTAAAAGCATTGCTGTTTTCAATTCATATATCAAACTTTCCACAAACAAAGAAGCTTTTTTTATGCCTCCATCCAAGTAAGCTTTCAAAATTGGCCTCGCAAACCCGCCGACATCAGCTCCAAGAGCGATCGATTTCGCCACATCAAGCCCGGAATTAATACCACCCGAAGCTATAACCGAAACATCATCACTCATTATCATCCGCGCAGCATAAATGCTAAAAGCGGTGGGGAGTCCCCAATCACTGAATGTTTCCCCAGCCCTCTTTATTTTCTCATCATTGGCACGATACATTTCAACTTTGGTCCAAGATGTACCGCCCGCACCGGAAATGTCAATATATTTTACACCTGCTTTTTTCAACCTCTCTAAAGTATACGGATCAATACCTGCTCCTGTTTCCTTTATTAAAACTCTGCCGTCAAGTATCTCCATCAATTCCGTTATCGCATCGAGCTGTCCGGTATAATTCCTGTTTCCCTCAGATTGTACCATCTCCTGAGCGGGATTCAAATGAACGCAAATCCCATCAGCTTCAATAGAGCTAATCAAATCCTTTACCCTATTAATTGGATAATTAACAAGTTCAGCCGCTCCGATGTTCCCTAATAATACACCGTTGGGAATCCATTTCCGGACGGCAAAATCCTTTTTAGTTTCGGGATGTCGATAAATAACCCTTTGGCTGCCAACTGCAAAGGCGATTCCCTTTGCCTCCGAAATCTCTGCCAAGGAGCGATTTAATTCCCGTGCATATTCCGTTCCACCAGTCATACTGGTTATCATCAGCGGAGCCCGAAGTAGTTTACCGAAAAATTCGGTCTCTGTCCGTATTTTCTCAAAATCCACTTCCGGCAAAGCACAATGTATCAGATGCACACATTCCAATAGGGAACTTTTAATGTAAGAAACATCCTTTTCCGCAACTATTTTAAGATGTTCGCTTTTTCTTTTCCCTATGGATAAATCTTTTTCGGTCAATCGAGTGATCTCTCCCTCCGATTATAATCTCGATACATCTTTAAAAATAAAGCATAATAAATTAAAATTCAACTAATTGTCAACTAAAATTATCCAAAAGGCTTTATTAAATCCGATGGGGACAAAATATAATATTACAGTATTTCTAATATAAATCATCTCATTTTGGATAGTCACTTCAATATTGATGACAATTTATCTATTTCTTTTTGCTTTCTTGTCCCGTTTGGATTATTATAATTTATCTATGCGAAATTATATCGGGAATATTATGAGATACAATAGCCTTTTGGAAGAGAAACTAACCGAATACCAGCACAAAATCAATAATCGGCTGGATGAGATTCTCCCATCCCCTCACAAAAAACCAAAGATTCTTCACGAGGCGATGAGATACAGCGTAATGGCTGGCGGAAAACGACTAAGGCCTATTTTAGCGTTGGAGGCGTATAATTACTGTGGCGGGAGGGATTTCCAAAGGATTATCGATCCGGCTTGTGCATTGGAATTAATACATAGTTACTCGTTGATACACGACGACCTCCCCTGTATGGATGATGACGAATTGCGTCGCGGGAAACCGACGCTTCACAAAAAATATTCCGAATACATTGCCGTTTTAGCGGGGGATGCGCTCCATGCCCTTGCTTTTGAGATACTATCTTCCGCTACGGACATTCGTGTAGTTAGAGAAGTGGCAAAGGCTATCGGTACTTTCGGGATGGTTGGCGGGCAGGTTAAGGATGTTGAAGCCGAAGGGAAAGATATAACTTTAGATGAAATAAATTTTATTCATATCCATAAAACAGCGGCACTGATTTCCGCTTCGGTGAAAATAGGGGCTATGTTAGCTAAAGCTCCGGAGGAGAAAATAAGAGACCTGGCGAAGTATGGAGATTCCATCGGTTTAGCTTTCCAAATCGTTGATGACATTCTTGATATCGAAGGAGATAAAGATAAATTAGGGAAGCCTATCGGGTCCGATGAGCTTAGCGACAAAGCTACATATCCAAAAGCTATTGGATTGGAGCAATCGAAAAAAAGCGCTGCCCAACTTATAGATAAAGCTAAAAGTTATCTTAAGGACGCACCAAAATCAAATCTTTTAATTGATATAGCTGACTACATCCTGAAACGACAAAATTAAATTCGGTGCCATCCACCCCATCCGTGGATAAGCTATTGAATATACCCAAGCGCTTTCAGATCCTCCATTTGCTGAGCACTAATGGTTCGGGAAGGTTTTTGTTTTTGCGCCCTTTTAATACCGTTTTCATAGGTCGGTATATAGGTAACCGGGAATTTCGATAGGAAATCCGACTTGAATATATCGGTAAGCACGACACCGTCCATATCATCGGCTGTGGGCTTATGTTCCAACTCCAATATGGTGGGAGTAATATCCAATACTGAAGCTCCCGTAATCTCATGATTAGCTTTTATTTCCGGACCCTCCGCCATAAAGACCCCCTGTAATCTATGAACGCCCGAGAATCTCAATTGAGACCAATCAATAATCCGTACTAAAGGGAGAGTGTCGCCCTGCGCAATGAATTTCTGTTTTAGAAGCCATTTGGGATCGAAATCGGGTTTAAGCTTGAAAGTAAAATGATCTTTGGAAGCATTAGGCTCAGTTTCATTTATCACGAATAGATTCTCTCCATTGCCATTTACTTTGACCGATTTCAATACATTCCTTATCATATCCGCATCAGCTGGATTTAAAACTATCGTTTCGCAAAAATCATTCACATTCCAAACCCTTACCTTGTCATCTAATCCAAGTCGTTTCATAACGGAATAGCCCCGAACGATTAATTTATGACCACTCGGTTGAAAACCATGATCGGATAGAATAAAAACAGTAGTATTGGGGGGGATATTCCCCAATATTTTTTTTATGGTTCTATCCATTTCACGATAACCCTCAGGTATAACATCGTGATATTTCGCCACTTGTTCGGGAGTTACATCCTTAAAATATTGGGGTTCGTAGAACCTCCAATACACATGGCAGATATTATCAGGTAATTTATTATAATAAACGGTGAAATCCGGCATTTCTTTCATAATCATATAAGCGAAAATATCGGAAGTGAATTTTAGCTTCGCTATTCTGAATTTATAATTCATAGCATAATATGCCGAATTATCCTTACCTATGGTTGCATTTGACTTCAATGTTTTAATTAAATAATCTAAGGTTGTTAATCGTAATCCATATCCGATAGATTGTAACCCATAAGTTATAAATTGGGATACCCCCGCCTTTTCAGATTCTTTAAGTCTAGCCTTATCAAGACGATTTAGATTTCCCCTTTTTTGGCCCAAGAAATCCTGATATATCCTTCTGACAAATGAATACTTCATCGGATAGGTTTCGGGGCCCGGAGCCATAAATCCAGGAACGATAAAGCCATTAACTGGCCTCGGGGGATAAGTCGAAAAATAACCGAAAATCCCGATTGATTGCCCATCCTCCTCCATAATTTCCCATATCCGTTTAACCAATACATCATTCGATTCACCGAAAAAGTCCATTATCCCATGCTTGTCCGGAGTTTTACCGGTCGCTATACTGTTCCAAACTTGAGGGGAAAACATACTTGAAAGCGACCGCAGGTTGCCATAAGTACCTTCTTTCATAATCTTGCTTATCGTAGGGAGTTCACCTTTTTCCAACAATGGATTTATCACCTGCCAACTTGTTCCATCAAAGCCTAACATTAAAAATTTATGCTTATCGGCACCTGAATTAATCGCATTATGTATGGAAATGACTCTCCCATAAAAGACAATTAACATTAAAGCTAACACAATTACTATACCAACGGATTTGGTTGAAACTTTCAATCCTTTGAAAAATTCATAGGCCCTTTCATAAAAATGCACCAGAACGCTATTAAAAATAATCGTTAAACCTATAAAAATAACTGAAGGTAAAAGGCTGACAATCAAACTATGCTCGTGATATAATAATATTGATGTTATTGCACCAGCTATATATAATATATAGGCTGACAACACAATATGATACCTCTTTGGGGCTTTCCCACCTGCCTTCAAAAATAATACCAAAATCAACCCATAGATAAAACCAACGACAATAGGGATTACGCCGAAATAAAATAGGAATAGACCAAAAGAATCCCCGAAATGCGGGTTGTTTAATTCCAATAGCCAAAATATGAAAATGCTTAAGATAAAAAATGTCTTTGAGCCCAATAAAGCTGATTTAATCGAATTTATTTTCATTACTATCTCCTATTTCCGTAATTAACTTCAAAAGGTGTGAAAATCGTAAAAAAGCAACGCACCCTTTTTTCAGAAAACCTTAAAACAAACTCTGCAGAAAGCGAGTAAAAAAAGATACGCAAATGGCAAATTATGATAAAAAGAAAGTTTAGTCAACCGAAAAGTTTGTAGAGAGTCCTGAGGAGTTTGTGTGTGATAAGGATAACCAAGGTAAAGTATTGATTTAAAAATTAAATTTACACAACTGTTGACAATTGCTCAACTATTAGCGTAATAATTACCAAGTATTTCATAGACGGCCAAAAATTAGATCGACTTAAGCGTTTATATAAAATATGAAGCTTTATACCTAAAAGGTAGTAAACAAAAGGAATATTTTTATTCTGCATAATCCAAAAAGAGGATTTGTCTCACTACTATATAATCGAATCAGCTTCGCTGCGGGTATATTTGCCGCCATTATATTTATCATAATTGTATTGATGTTATTCATCACTTGGGTAGGCGGAGGAGTCAGCCCTTACTTCGGGCTGGTAGCATTTCTGATCCTTCCACTGTTTTTGATAGTGGCAATATTGATAATTCCCATAGGCGTATGGTGGGAACGGCGGCGCTGGATCCGCACCGGAAAAAAAACCGAAAAGCTTTTCCCGGTAATCGATCTGAACATACGGCGTCAACGGATAACACTGAGCATCTTTAATACCGCAGTGTTTGCTGTAATCATATTTTTTGCGATTAGCGCCTATAAAGCATACCATTTCACGGAAACCACACAATTCTGCGGAAAACTTTGCCACGAGGTTATGCATCCGGAATATATCGCTTATGAGCGGTCTCCCCATGCAAGAGTTAGATGTGTCGATTGTCATGTCGGTGAAGGAGCCAATTTCTATGTGAAGTCGAAATTGTCGGGTTTGTACCAGGTCTATTCGGTGCTTGCCAATGCATACCCGAAACCGATACCTGTGCCGATAAAAAACCTCCGTCCGGCGCAGGAAACCTGCGAACAATGCCATTGGCCGGGTGCCTTTTTTGGAGCAAGGCAAAAACTTATCACCCATTATTTAAACGACGAGCATAACAGCCCCTGGCAAATCAATCTGCTTATAAAAATTGGAGGAGGTTCACCGGGCACCGCTCAAACTACAGGCATACACTGGCATATGAATATAGCCAATAGGGTGGAATACATTACCCGCGATTCAACACATCAGGATATCCCGTGGGTCAAAATAACCAATAATAAAACCGGTGTGACCAGAATTTATAATGATACCGAGAACCCGCTGACACCGGAGGAGGTTAAGACACTCCCCAAACACCGTATGGACTGTATGGATTGCCATAATCGCCCCACACACATTTTTCGCTCACCAAGTTATTCAGTTAACTTGGCTCTGCTTACGAGGAGAATAGATCCTGAATTACCGAATATCAAGCAAAATGGGGTCGATGTTCTAACCGCAGATTATGGAACGACCGACGAAGCGCTTAAAAAGATTGAACAGAAAATATGGGTATTATATGACCCCGAAAACTATCCTGACACCGTTCTCTCCAATGCCACAATCGAACAGGCAATCAAAACCCTCAAAGGAATTTACGCTACAAATTTTTTCCCCGAAATGGGAGTACAATGGGATGTCTATGCCGACAACATAGGACATTTAAATTCCAAGGGGTGTTTTCGATGTCATAACGAAAACCATCAAACTGAAGGTGGAAAGGTTCTAACCCGCGAATGCCTAACCTGCCACACCATTATAAGTCAAGGGTCGCCGGGGGAGGTGGAATTAGCGGAACATCCCGAAGGGCTGAAATTCAAACATCCTGTTGATATCGACGAGGCTTGGGCTGAAATCGGATGTTATGAATGTCATACCGGGGCTACGCCTTGAGTTATCTAAGGAGTTTCAAAGATAAATCCGAAAATGCCCGAGAATAATGATTATTACTTACCGATTAGGCCTACCCAATCCTATTTATCAGCTTATTACAAGCCATTATTCCCAATAAGTCTTATCATCCAAAAGCTACAACAAGGGGAAATATTTTTTTATCTCATAATCGGTAACGCTTATCCTATAACTATCCCATTCAGCTTTCTTAAAAGCGATTAAATTCTCGAAAATATGATCGCCCAACACATTACGCATCAACTTGCTGCTTTCAAACTTTTCAATCGCTTCATTAAGGTCGGTTGGCAATTCCTCAATTCCATACTCAAGCCGTTCAGCTTCGGTCATCCCATAAATATTCTCTTCTATCGGCGGGGCTAATTCCAATCCTTTTTCGATACCCGCCAACCCCGCGGCTATCATAGCCGCAAAAGCTAAATATGGATTGCAGGCAGGGTCGGGATTGCGCAATTCTATGCGGGTTGCTTTTTCCTGCCCCAGGCGATACATCGGCACACGCACCAATGATGAACGATTCCTCCTCCCCCAACTGATATAAACCGGAGCCTCATATCCCGCAACAAGCCTTTTATACGAGTTTACCCATTGATTTGTCAGCAGCAGGAATTCAGGTATGTACTTCAGTATGCCGGCAATATAACTTTTCGCCATATCCGACAAATGATATTCATCATCGGCGGAGAAAAATTTATTTCCCTCCTTTGAAAATAATGATTGATGAACATGCATACCACTTCCATTTTCCCCGAAAACCGGTTTGGGCATAAATGTGGCGTAATACCCTTCCAAACGAGCTATCTCCTTGACAGTCAATCGATAAATCATCGCATAATCAGCCATCCTCAGCGCTTCCTGATACCGCAGATCTATTTCCTGTTGGCTGGGAGCTACCTCATGATGTGCGCACTCCACAGGGATCCCCAAGGCATTCAGCGCTACGGCCGTCTTCTTGCGTAGTTCCGCCGTTTTATCCGTAGTCGCATAATCGAAATATCCCCCTTTATCTATAAATTGCGGCGATTTTGAATCGCGGAAATAAAAGTATTCCAATTCGGGACCAAGATAGCAGGTTAATCCTTTTTCCGAAAGTTTAGTTGTCAAGTTCTTCAACACATAGCGGGGATCTCCCTCGAAAGGGGTTCCATCGGGCTTTTCGATATTACAGAAAACCAAAGCCACATTCTCTCCCCCGACGGGCCAAGGGAGAATTCTAAAGGTCGATAAATCGGGCATAGCCATTAAATCGGATTGCTGAATACCAACATATCCTTTTATCGAACTCCCATCGAATCCCTGCCCTTCATTTATCACTTGACGAATTTCATTTTTGGTGATTGTCATTCCTTTTAGTTCGCCCAAGATGTCGGTAAACCATAAGCGGATATAGTGGATATTATTCTGGTCGATAAGATGCATTACATCCTCTACATTAAAACCCTCCGCATCGGTAAAAGCCCCATTGATTTCCGCCACTTTTTCCACTTCAACCATCTCCTCTTCAGTAATCATAAATCCTCCCGTTTATTAGATAAATTACTTAATAAAATATCCCAAGACCTCTTTCAAATGATATAATGATAAACTATCATTTTCTTAAATGTTCGAAAATATAATTCCATATAATAAAGTCGGTATAAAAACTTCGTCCATTACCAAAAATCCCGATTTTGGAAATTAAGGTTATAATCCTATTCAGTCAACAAAAATAAAGATTTAATGATGCTGATAATAAATCATAAAAGTTAAAAAAGGGGAAGATAATGGTGACAATAAGGCGTTCAATTTAAAAACTCTTTGGAAAGGGAAAGTCCCCGAAATAATAACAATTCCTTGCGGTATAGCCCAACCCGTTAACTAAAACCCTTTAAGCAATTTGACCCCAGCCCAACGGTGATTACAGTATTACTGTATAATATGAAATATGTTGCTTTTTTCCACATAATTCATTATAAAAGTGTTAATTTTAATACTTACATAAAGGGAATATACTATTAAGTTTTAACGATCTTGTCTATTAGGATGTTCTTAAAATATAATTGGCTATCTAAAAAACTCTTTTACGACCTTTTCACACGCCCACCTCCAATAAAATAAAGGCGGCTGTCCTTAAAATATTTCGAGAGAAACAATAATTAGGAAGTACTTATTTTTTCAAGGAGAGAACAATGTTACGAAAATCAGTTTTATTATTTTTGTTGATCATTATGGGAGTGTTCCTTGTTGGCCGCGTTTATGCTACCAATGAATACTGTTGCCACGCATTTCTGCAATGGCAAGACGATAATTCAGGAATAAAAGTAATATTCCACGATTGCCATAACGGCGACTCCATCTGGACCTACACCGACTCAGATGGTTCTTGGTGTATCTCTGGATATACAATACTTCATCAGTATTGGGCGGAGATGATTCCCCCCTCTGATGCTTGGGAGACTTTAACTTGGGACTGTATGTTTTATCCCTCTGGTAGTAATGACTGCGATGTTTGGGATACATTGTCCGCAACCCTGCCCAGAGTGTATGTAAATATGTATCCTCATAATCCCCCTATCTATGTCCCCCAGGGAGGGCATTTCGTCTATGATGGGGAACTGACAAATAACTATTGTACCCAAGTTGTCGTCGATGTTTGGATAATGATAGATGTTCCCGGATATGGTCTATATCCCGGAGCAGTGAATCAAAATATCGTCTTGGGTCCTTACGAAACGCTGCGGTATAATAATATCCATCAATTTGTTCCGGGATATGCTCCGATCGGGGAGTATGAATATTGCGCCTATGTAGGTGACTATCCCTATAATGTAATGGATTCATCTTGTTTCATCTTCAATGTATATCCGGCCGCCGAAGTATCAAAGAGCGGGGATTGGGAAACCGCCGGATGGATTGATAATGAGAACTATCAACTACCAAACAAAATCGGCTTGATAGGGAGTTATCCGAATCCGTTCAACGCCACGACTACGATAACCTTTACGCTGCCGAAAGAGACATCTGTCTCACTGGACATTTACGATTTGCTTGGCCGAAAAGTAATTAACTTGGCGAACGGTGAGTATGGAGCAGGGAAGCATAATGTTGTTTGGGATGCTACCGATTCCCCCAGCGGGATTTATTTCTATAAGCTCACCGCAGGGAATAAAACTTTCACCAAACGGATGACACTGCTGAAATAAGGATATTCGAGCGGATAAAAAGTATGGGGACGGTGATAACCCCCCGTCCCCATACAAGTTGCTCCTCTATTTTGTTAACTATAAGGCTTATTTGAAAGGACATAAAACAACAAATAAGGATTTACAAAAAACACAAGGAGGAAGTTATGTTAAAACGTATCATTACCTTATTCACTTTATTCGCATTACCGCTCGTAATAATTCTCGCAATTGCTATCGGTACTGCCTTAGCCGGAGTAATCTGTCCTTTGACTGATGATGCTTTTATAAGCAATCTAAACTCCAGCAATAATTATGGCGAATTGCAATATTTATGTGTTCGCAACAAATATGGCCCTAACGGTTATAATAGGCAAGAGTTAGATGCATTAGTTGGATTTGACTTATCATCTCTTCCAAACGCCGCGATAATAGATAGCGCCCAATTGAATCTATATTATTACAATTGGCAGGGCAGTAATCCAGTCGGAAGATATCTCTCCGCCTACAGGATTGAAGAAGAATGGGACGAAAGTTCCGTAACTTTTAATAATCAACCAAATACTTCATCCGAATACCCAACGGTTTCTCCTGTCAACAGTGAATATGGTTGGATGACCTGGGATGTTACTCGGGATATACAGGAATTTGTTAATGGAACAATAGCGCTCTATGGTTGGAAAATAATGGACGAGGAATATTGGGGACAAGAGGATGCCCCATTATCTATGTTTTACAGCAAGGAGCACGGCGATTTAATACCCCATTTAGAAGTAACATACCACCTCGAACAACCACCAGAACCCCCTCAGCCGGTTTGCGGCTATATCGACAGATGTAGCGATAATATTGGATATGATGATAATTTTTTTGATCAAACTATCTCAATAAGAGATGGTGAGTTAATTAAATACCTTCCATTAGCCGCTGAACAACAGCTAGCTTATCTACTGAATATTGAGCATAGCGATGGCTGGGGCAATATAACTTATTATCCTAAAATTGAAATATTCGATCCGAACACCTGCGATACTATTTTCACATTTATTCCGTTCTGTATCATCGGTCCCGACTCCTCCTGGTCCTATGGCTTGGCATATGATGATAATGACAGCAGCTTTTGGTATTCGAGATATACGGGCAGCGGAGATGTAATTACTCATACAAATAAAAATGGAAATTTCCTCGCTCAATTTCATATAAGCGATTATCATACGACAGGACTTGCTTTCGATTCGCGCCTGAATAATCTATGGGCAGTTACCGATAAACCATCGCCAATGCTACTTTTGTATAATACTTCCGCAGAGCAACAACTGCAAATGATTGGGAATCCTATTCCTATTCCAATTACTTCGGATAATTTTCATACTGCCGGACTGGACTATGATGAAAGCACCGGCTTATTGGTTTTAATTGGTGTTGTTGATGATAAGCCGATGCAATATTTTTTCAAAGCAAATTCTACCTTGATCGGCTCACAGGGTGCTATGCTCGAACCCGAAAATGTAGAGTTGATAGATATGTGTCCTCTCGATAGTACGGAAACTCCATGGGGTGTAGCTTGTGATCCAAAAGATCGTATTTCTTTCATAGTCGGAAATTCCTTTTCAGATGAAACATTTCCATTGGATAAATATGTTTACCTTCCTGAATCCGATGATCTAGGCTCAACCGATAACCATTACAGCAGAAAGAAACCTAAGCTGTCAGAGGCCACTACAAATAATCTTTATTTACCGAACAATTATCCAAATCCGTTCAACGCCACGACTACGATAACCTTTACGCTGCCAAAAGAGACATCTGTCTCACTGGACATTTACGATTTGCTCGGTCGAAAAGTAATTACTCTGGCGAACGGTGAATATGGAGCAGGGAAGCATAATGTTGTTTGGGATGCTACCGATTCCCCCAGCGGGATTTATTTCTATAAGCTCACCATAGGAAATAAAACTTTCACCAAACGGATGACACTGCTGAAATAAGGATATTCGAGCGGATAAAAAGTATGGGGACGGCAACAACCCCCGTCCCCATACAAGTTGTCCCTCTATTTTGTTAACCATAAGGCTTATTTGAAAGGACATAAAACAACAAATAAGGATTTACGAAAAAACACAAGGAGGAAGTTATGTTAAAACGTATCATTACCTTATTCGCATTACCGACTGTTATCCTTTTTACTGTTGCTGTCGGTGCTGTTTTAGCAGGAGACATTTTTTATCCAACTGACGATGCCTCGGTAGTAATGGGCAATCCCAATCATAATTACGGATGGGGCGAGGGCATAAAGGTTAAAAACAGATATGGCGCATCAGATGGATGGGAATGCGATGCTCTAGTCAAATTCGATTTATCATCGATCCCCGGCAATGCGACCATAGAAAGCGCTGAGTTGAACCTTTACTATTATCAGTATGACGATAACAATCCAACCGGACGGGATTTGACCGTCTATAAAATAAACGAAGATTGGGATGAATCTACCGTAACCTTTAATAATCAGCCGCCTACGGAACCTTATGCCACATCGTACTCTATTGTTCCAGACCACTTTGATTGGATGAAATGGGATGTCACAACTGATGTACAGAATTATATCAATGGGCAAACTGTCCTTTATGGCTGGAAGGTAATGGATACTACATATTGGGGATGGTTTAATATTCCTATTACATTTTTCCGTAGCAAAGATTATGATAACCCTGAATATTTCCCTTATCTCGAAGTTGAATACTCTGGTGGAGGAGGGTCGAACATTTCAGTGGAGATAATTCCTGACAATCCGCCTATCGAAGTTGCGCAGGGCGGTTCATTCACATATACCGGGACATTAACAAACAACACGGATGACTGGCAAACCCCTGATATCTGGACAGTGGTCAGGCCTTATGGCGGGTATGCTTATGGGCCAATGGAAATTTTAAACGATTATTTACTTTTGCCACATGCGACGATGACCGCCCCGGGAATCATTCAACATATTCCATGGAACGCACCCTTGGATACATACGAATATATCGCCTATTGCGGGGATTACCCTTTCTGGCCTGTGGATTCCTCATCGTTCGATTTCACGGTTGTTCATAGCAATGCGATTAGCGGCGGTACAGATGAATGGACAACACCAGAATGGAGTACCGAAGAGGTCGAAAATGTTCCTTCCGAGTGCAATCTAATTGGAAATTACCCAAATCCGTTTAATCCGACTACAAATATATCTTTTAATTTACCTCAGGAAGGAAAAGTAAGTTTGAAGATATATGATTTGATGGGACGGGAAGTTGCTACTCTGATTGACGGGATCAAACCCGCGGGACATCATTCGGTTGTTTGGGATGCTACCGATTCCCCCAGCGGGATTTATTTCTATAAGCTCACCATAGGAAATAAAACTTTCACCAAACGGATGACACTGCTGAAATAAAACTTATCGGCGTCTATACAATTACGGGTTGGGGTATGTACCAGCCCGTTTTTTGATTCTCTTCATCATCAGTGCCAAATCGTATATCGAAGAATCCAAATAAAATTAACCTGTAAGATAATCGTAAATATGATCAGCTATTATTTCAGCTCCCCGACTGTTTAAATGGCCGCCATCATAAGTTACTTTCAATCCCCGCTGTTTGGATAATTTATCTGCGGAAATATTCTTTAGGCGTTCGAGATCCTCATAAATATCGGGGAGTTTTGGAATAAAATCCTTTACAGGCTTAAAACCCTGAAGTTCACGATGGAAAGCGCCGTTTACATCGATAAAATCAAGATGATAATCCAAGGCGATTTTACGAATGGCAATATTTATATGAATCAATTGTCTATTATAACGGTTGCGAAGATCCTCGCCTATTATACCTGTCGAACAAAGAACTATTCGGGTGCGTAAGCGGTTTTTTATGAGATTTATCATCTTCCGATACGAAGTTTTGAATTCGTTTACATCCTCCGCCGGTAATTGCTCCTTAATGCCGGAATGTTCCCGTAATATTTTCAGGTTTTCCGGGCGTTTCAAGAGAATATCGTTTGCGCCTATCATAATGAATATGATATGCGGAGAAACGGGAATCACATCCCGTTGGACCCTTATCAACAGAGAATAAATTGTGTCGCCGGAGCGTCCCTTGTTTATCAAATGGTAGTTTAAATCGGGGAATCTTGCCCTTATTTTTTTATCAAGATATTTTATATAGGATTCGCCGAAAACACCTTGGGTTATGGAATCACCATAAAACAATATCTTGGCGTTGCCCCGCAATTTCATTTTCCCGCTTTTATAGGATTTTTTTAACCTTACATTAGTCATAGCATTTTATTAAACGGCTATCCTTTTCTTTGGTTCCCCAGTAATAAATCGGCGGATAGCTATCGGATTTATTCGCTCCAATGTTAAGGAAAAAATTAGCGGTATTAATTGCATAAGCCCCTTCGCCCCCGTTGTGATATTCAGCTGAAATTTCAATGGACGCAACAACCCCGTATAATTAATAATCGGCTGTTGAGCGAAATGTTATAATTCCGAACCCTTAGAATTATAATGTTCAATATTTATACTGCTCACTCCGGCATCGATATAGATATCCAATGTTTTCTCGGCCATATCGTAGCCGGGTGTTTCATATAGATTCTTTCCGACTTTCTCCAGCCCCAATTCCTTATACGAGAATGAGGTCAAACCGGTGTCTTTATGAAGCCTGACAGCGACATTTTTAGGAACATATACCGAAAGCTGGCTGACGCCGATATCGAAATCTGCTCTAACATCATTGGCTTTATCCCCAAAACGCACCATTAAAGAAGAAACACCCGTATCCATGGAAAGCTTATCAAGTATGATATCGCTTAAATCCAATGTTAAATCCACAACCCCGGCATTGATATCCAAATCAATCGGCAACTTATCGGTTAAATATATTTTCGAATAGCAGTTTGTTTTTCTGAACTTTCGCCAAACATTTTTGCTCTTTTTATATTTTAGTTTAATCACCCCATCGTCACCCTGCTTACTGAATTTAAATTCGGGTTCTTCGCCATAATACTCTATTTCCCCATAGAACAAATCGCTGTCGGAGCTTTTTACATCAAAATTCCCCACGGCTAAATCCATATTGATTTCCAGCGAATTTAAATCCTCGCCATCTTTATCGGAGACAATAAATATAGAACTGTTTTTTTTAGGGGAAATGTGTTTATCCGCCAAGGCATTTCCGCCATAAACCACATAAACGAAGCATAGGGCGATAAGCAGGGGCGATAGATAACTTAAAACTGATAATTTGGTATTCTTGAAAATCATTTCTACTCCCAACGCAATTAAAATTACGGGCCATAACTTAATCAAATCCCCCCAAATAAACCAATCCAAAAATCCTAAAGTATTGCCGAGGAATATAAATCCCATCCCTATTAACATAATGCCGGTCCTCAATCTACTCACTTTCATCGACGACCTCCTTTTGTGAAAACGCTTTGATAAGGATAGCTATTCCAGCCGCTATAAGCGCCAAGGGCCAAAGATCGATAAGGTGCTCCCAAAAAGACCAATCCAAATATCCCAATGTGTTAGCAAGGAGTATCAGGCCTATCACTATTAAAATAACACCCTCCCTAAATTTTCTCACTATCACCAATGACCTCCTTTTTGGAAAATGCTTTGAAAAGAATAGCTATTCCAACCGCTATTAACGCCAAGGGCCAGAACTTGGATAAGCTCCAAAAATATAAAATATCATAATTATTCAACAGAAAACCGAATCCGATAAGGACCAGAATTATCCCGAACCATTTCGATCTTTCGTTTGGAACATTTTCTTTGCCTTTTGAATTGGGTTCAACGGCGGTGTCGGAAGTTTCCAAACGCCGCGGGCCCGGAATTATTATCCACGCCAAAATATAAATCAATATCATAGAACCTGCAGCGAAGGTTAAAGCGATAAAAATAATTCTAACAATCACCGGATCGATATCGAAGTACTCGCCCAATCCGGCACAAACTCCCCCTATTATTTTGTTTTCCGAACGGCGTAATTGTTTGGTCATATTTTCCTCCGTTTTATTTCTACAATAAAGATACGGGAAAAATAATCGGTATGTTGCAACAAAATAAAAGGCGGGATTAATCCCGCCTTAAAACAATATGATAACTGAAACTAAAAACATTATTTCTCCAAAACCATCTTCGCGGTCTTAGTATAATCACCCGCGGTAAGGCGATAGAAATAAATCCCGCTGGATAAAACCTTCCCATTATCGCCAACGCCATTCCAAATTACATTCTTAAACCCAGCCGATTGATATCCCCCTACCACTTTAGATACCTTCCTACCCAAAAGATCAAAGACCTCCAACCTTACATAACAACCTATCGGTAAGTAATACTTTATATCGGTGGAGGAATTAAATGGATTGGGGTAATTTTGATTTAAGGTAAAGGCAGTCGGAGCAGCTGCCGATGGATTTTCCTCAATGTATTCGTTCAAGCCGCTTATATTTATTATATTCCATGAATCGTTTTGATTAGCGACAGTAATATCATCGGATGCTGATATTACTTTGAAACGGAAGCCGTTGAAATCAATTAAATCACTTTGCAAATTTCCAATCTCAAAATTCATCGCATACCCGCCGGAAGGAGCATTGGAAGGAACGGAAATTCCTATTTGAACACCCAATGTATCATCAGGGGGAATATTGATATTACTATATTCAGCTATTCTACGCGGATTTCCATTACTGCCGATTACATCTATCCAAGCATCGAATATTTTCGATTGATTACCAGAATTTATCACCATCAATTCAACAGGAAGCGATTCGCCCTGATGGACTTCGGCTGCGTACGAAACGATTTTGACATTCAAATCAGATGAGATATCCAAAGCATACAGATGATTATCCAACGAGCCAAATACTAAAACGCCGTTGGACAATGCAGGGGAGGAATGTATCACCGAATCGGCTTGATAAGTTGACATCAATCTGCCGCTGAAGGGGTCGAAAATGCGCATTGCCCCGTTGTATGAACCTAAAAGAAGCATTCCATCAACTAAAACAGGTGAGGAATAAAGCGGATAAGTATCCCCCTCAACCTCCCAAATCAAAGAGCCATCCAACAAATCCAATGCCCCGAAATTGCTATAGTAGGTTGCATAAAACAACATTCCATAGCCGACGGCGGGAGAAGAATAAAGTAAATCGTATTCATTATCAAAATTGTGTTCCCATAAGGAAGTACCATCGGATTTATTCAAAGCTATAATTCGGTTATGACAATAGCCGGTATTATTTCCTACCGTAACAAATATGACCTTTTCATCGGTGATGACCGGAGCGGCATAGGATGCCCCCATCAGGTATTTCTTCCATACCAAATTACCCGCCAAATCTACCGCATAGGCGGTATCATCGTCACAACCGAAATAAACAACACCATCGGAATAAGCGGGCGGCGCCCATATATCACCTCCGGTCTGAAAGCTCCAGAGAAGCTCACCGGTATCCTCATTCAAAGCGTAAAGACGCCTATCCTCCGATGGAACCAAAACCATCCCACCAATAGGAAGCGGGGAAGATTCAATCCACCCTTTGGTTTTATAACTCCAAAGGACCTCCCCGGAATTTTTATCAATTCCATAGATACTTTTATCGATCGACGCGGCGAAAACCCTATTTCCCTCTAAAATAGGTGACCCTTCGACCGAATTAGCCGTTTGAACCTCCCAGATGGGATAACCGTCCTGAGCGGATAATAAGAGTATTTTGCCCGAGGAGGTCCCTATGGAAACCTTACCACCCGCCATCGTAGGAGAGTTAAAAATAGGCTCACCTAAATCGAGATCCCATTTGGGGGTAAATTTCGCACCGATGGTTTCCTGTGAGAAACCGGTGCGGATTATATCCCCGCGGAATATAGGCCAGTTGCCGGCGAAAATGGATGTCGTAAACATAATTACATACAAAATAACGGGTATTATTTTCAGTTTATAATCTTTCATAATAATCTCCTTTAAGCCGACGATTTAATGTTCATCGAACATATCCAATGAGCGTCCTAATATATCAAAGGAATATAATAAAATTGTATAGTGATCCGCATCATACCAATATATCTCCTTCGGTTCGCCGGCGGCATCATATAATTCCTGCCCCGTAGGCACTATATCATCTAGCGTTCCGTTATGCATCTGCAAAAACCTCGGGGAGATAAGATGAGCGGTTATCACCGGATCTACCATATCGAAATATTTGGGGATAATATCATAATGCCCGCGCAGAGCTTCCCTCATCGGATCGGCAGGGGGTAATGCTGAATTGCTAATAAGCTCGGTCCAATCGCCCCCGGCAACGACCAACGAGGCGGCGTTAACCCGTTGATCAACACCGGAAAGCAACGCGCCCATTATGCCTCCCATACTTATCCCAAAAACAAATATCCTGTTTTCATTTATATTGGAGCGGATCTGCAGATAATCTATTGCCCTTCGATAATCAATTATGGTTTTTGACAAACCATTTTTGTCCTGAAAGAAATTTATCGAAAATATATCCCTATCATCCC